>Ga0075439_12116_pt1 | contig 25798 bp, 18 predicted proteins | sample MintriSingleCell_FD_74264 | JGI IMG/M metagenome (GOLD analysis project Ga0075439, IMG submission 74264) | Marine eukaryotic communities from Monterey Bay, USA to study complex ecological interactions - Minidiscus trioculatus JGI Plate_4_G5... | ecosystem: Environmental > Aquatic > Marine >... | reverse complement strand
TGCGTCGCAGGATTTTGTTTGTCTTCACTGACAGGAGTTATTTGTCTAAGGTCTTGCGGCACCGAAGTGACTTCCGTGACCTTGGATTTTTTGGGAGGTCTTTACTGACCGAGATAAAGTAGTGGGGTGTCGATATTGTTGTTGTTCGTCCTTCGGCAGGATATATTAAGTTTTAAGGCCTGGGGAGACCATATTGAGTCAGACCATTTGACTATTTTGGTACAGTTTACGGTTGGGTCAGTTGGTACCCGCCCGATACAGTATTGTAACGGGCCCGATACAAGTATCGGATGACGAGGGTTAATCAACCCAAGGAGGGGTTGATGTCACTCATTCATTGTGCTCATGAGGATGAGATTCCGCCCGAGAAAAGTAATGCTATATTAATTAACTATTTTTTAACTCCGCTCAACTCCGACATTAACTGCTGTTCCGACTCAAAGATATCTAGCGTTGCAGCTAGTGAAGTAAGTTCAGACTGGATGTATAACTTCGTAGCAAGACTCCAGTATAGACGTAGGGGCACTCTAGCTCCGTAGCAAGAGACCTAGTAGGATGGATGGATGGATGGATGGATGGAAGGATGGTTAAACTCGATGCAGGAAGGAACGAAGACGGTAACTTGTGCCTTGGACATCTATCTCAAAACTTGAAAACTTTGCCTTGGCCTTTCTCCCAGGCTACACATGCATCATGAAATGCTTCCAAGTATGCGGCTGTTGGTCCATCTCTTGACTTCCAATATCTTGAATAACACAGCAGGTAGAGCCATTCTAGCTCGGCGGTTGGGAGCTTCTTCAGATTATAACGATGGATGATACTGAGAGCCAAGTTGTCAGCCAACTCGTTTATCCGACTCTTCTTAGCTCGTGCATACAACCTCCTCTTGATGATCTTTTTCTCTCTATCCTTATCAGTATCATCATCGCTCTCAGCTTCATACTCCTCGGGGATATCAGCACACTCGTCCCAGTCGTCTGTTCTTTGGCCTTGTGCTGCCACAAAGACAGCTGGTTGCTCACCCTTGGGACGTGGGGAGACAAAGAACGGGAAGACACCATGAGCATCGTAATGAACTAACTGTACTTGGTTGGGATCACCACCTTCTTCCAAAGGAAGTAAATAGTAAAAACCCAATTCGGGGGAGTATAGTACTGTGATCTTCTTCTTCTTAGGTGCATCACTTTCAACATTATCAGCTTGGTCTTGAGGGAGTACATCATCTTCTACTGCCGCCGACTTATTCAACTCAACACTGGTATTGTTTGTTGAGGTAGTTTGTACGGGAGGTTGAACATCGACAGTCTCTTCTACTCTTGTATTCTTTTCAATCTTATGCCTTTTCTTCTTTGGTTCCTCATCGTTTGATTCTGAGGATAGAACGTACTCTGGTCTGATACGTTTGGGAGGACGACTCGATGTAGCACTGGTATTGTTAGCTTGAACGGGAGGTTGTACATCGGCAGACTCTGTCTCGGTACTCTTTTCAATCCTACGCCTCTTCTTTTGATTCCAAGGCTCAACATCGGGTGATTCTGAGGATAGAACGTACTCTAAACGAGCACGCTTGGTGGAAGTAACTTGCATGGGAGGGTGTGCATCTACAGTCTCTACTACAACAGTGTTGGACTGCTCCTCTTCGACGGGAAGAGTATCATCATCATCCTTTTCCTCGTGGTGCTGTTTGATAGTAGCATCGAGAATACCGTAACATGTGGAGTACCAATCTTCCACTTCTTTCTGAACGTTCATACCTGTATCATCGACGACTGGTGTGACCATTTCAACAACGTTGTCATCATTTGAGGAGGTAATATCTTCAATGGGAGGTTGTACCTCTTCCACTTCATCTACCACTTCTTGAACTTTCACATTAACATTGTTATTAGTAGTAGATTCACGTTTGTCTACCACTTCTTCAACACGTGTACTAATAGCAACAACATCCTGAACGTTGTTTACTACTTCTACATCACCTTCGGCTACAGCTAAGCCTTGCAACCTTCGGCTTCTACGCACTGGTTTTGTTGATACTTTAACATCTGATCCCTTGACCTTCTTAATCTTCTTTGTTGCGGTGTTGGTGGATGACTTCGTCTTCTTGGATGAACGTGAAGACTTAACAACCTTCTTATCCTCCTTCTTCCACGCTTGGTTGTTATCAATATTTTCTTTTTGTTGTTGTAACCGTTTACTCTTCCTAACTACTACGACCTTATTATTTAACATCTGTTTAACATTCTCACTACCATATTCACCATCATCATCACGAATTAGAATTATATCTTTTTGTTTCTTTTTATGTTTAAGTTGTTCCACGCCGGTAATAGCTCGAAGAGCTGATGGTGCACCGCCGATGGAGTTTTTGTTTGTTGCAATACCTTGGTTCTGCATTGCAGTTGAGGGAGTCACGGTAGAAGTGACTAATCCGGGGAGTAGGCTCCGAAGAGCGGGGGAAACTTGGGAAGTATTCATTTTATTTATAGCTTGTATAGTTGTTTGTATAATTGTGAAATTATGAGCCAAATACTAGGGGAGATGCAGTGACCCCAAGACGGTGAAATCTCAACTGATTTGGTATCCTTTTTGATGATGAATCATGGAATTACGAGAAACACACATTATGATGCCCCATCCATTCCAGTACGGCGAGAAAGTATATCATTGAATGTATATTGTTGCGTTATTGTATACCTAAACTTTACTAAACTGCTGATTGTTGTATATCATATATTTTTTCATCATCAATTTTTTTGATCATATCATATGCTCTTACCTAACTATCGCTACCGCCGACCGCCGCCGCCGCCACCACATCAATGTACACATCAGTATCATAAACCTCTCCGGTGGCTGCTAAATAAAGAGATATCTGAAGCATTGAGTTGGCACTGGAGGTCAGGAGAGTGAGAGTATTTCTTTATGTCACTAACTTTTTGGTATCTTTTATGAGAGTGTTTTGTATTCTTGTGATGTGAGATGTGAGCTAATTCAGATAGAAGTAGATATGAACTGCCGCCTAATTAAATGTATAGATTGCACATAATTCAATGTCTTAGTAGTAAACGTCACTGTTATGGTGATTTGCTACTGTCAGATAAGATCTTGATGATTCAACGACAACAGATACGTTTGATGGCTACACTACTCCTTGTTGCAATCATCATTCACTTTCTCCATCTAAAACATCCATTGATATCTCGAGCATACTACTCGTCACCTGAGCATCATAGTAATTTGAGAATAGCCACACTTAATCTTCGTGTACCATTCCTAATAGACATACAGCATAGCTTATCATGGATGGAAAGGCGATCATCCATCATCACTGCAATACAAACCTACCAACCACATATATTAGCAGTACAAGAAGATTGTTACTTTATGAATCAAGATATTATGAACCTACAGTATGGCAATACAACAAAGTTATCAGATATTTACAATCGATATGGTCTCTTCAATCGCAATGGAGAATCGTATCCATCATATTCGTGGCCAATCAATGCATTTTCATCAATAGTTGGTAATGATGGGGAACATAACAGTGTATATTATAACAAACATGTTTATGAATCATTAGATAATGTTACATTCTGGTTATCATATACACCAACTGTTGCCGGTAGTAGTTTTGATGAAGTTACTGGTCGGATAGTGAATTGTGTCTTATTGAAAGAGAAGACTTCTCCAACAGATATGATCTTCTTCTGTTCAACACACTTTCCATCAAATAACACTACACGTCAACTATTAAGTGTAGATGTACTATCTGAAATGTTCTTCCAATATCAAACTAAGTTTATGACCTCCCACGTGGACAAAGAGAAAGAGAAGAAGCAACTAACAATGATGATAGCAGGAGATTTCAATTCAATACCCAACTCACAAACATATAATGCAATGGTTAAATCTGGATTTGTGGATATACGTCAATTGGCAAAAGTATCATCCGATTATACATACACAACAAATGATTGGTATGGTGCTCAGGACTCGTTGATTGATTATGTATGGATATATAAATATAAACCAAAGGGTAGTCATCATAGTGGTAGTACTAGCAATTTGTTAAGTGATAATGTACAGGTAGTCAAGCATATATCGATACCCTGCTGTATGGATGATGACACATCGTCAGAGTTGTTAGAAGATACCATCTCATCAGTAGATGATAATATACATAACAAAATCAATAGTGATAATAAGACTGCATCTGATCATTTAATGATAATAGTTGATGTTGGAATAGACTTATGAGTACTGGGGTATAACATGAAATCATTACTTTAAAACTTCCATTGGTTATTGAGACTTGGTGGCTACTTAGTAAGCACTCGTCATTGATGTATCATCTGCCTCATTGATATAAACACAATGCTCATTAAGAATATCGGACGTATCATGATGGGCATTTTCAAACTCATCACGGGAGAGGAATGTATCACCATTAGTATCAGCAAGAGATTCAAGAGCTCTATGAAGGTCGTATGACGCTGCAACCTTGCCCTCGGGACAAACAGTATCGGACAGTTCCACCATCTTTTCATTGTCCGATTATGCCATGTATTCCGAGTAGTCATCTACCTCAGCAAGAGTAGTAACATCAACTAAGCCTCGATTACAAGTACCGCAAGGATCGCAATTACGACCAAACATGTTGCAATTGCACCATGCATCGCATAATTGATTACTCGTCAAGCTATCGCAAAACCTCGCGGCGATATTGACCCAACAGCCTTTTCTATCTTCATTGGGGCATACATCGGAGCACTTTTGGGCTTGTACTGCTTGATAAGTCATTACCATCATCATAAGAAGGAGAGTTGTTGCAGTATGAATTAGTTTCATCGTTATATTTGTTCTGTTTCGGTTAGTTACTGTATTGTTTCAATGTTTTGGTGTGTGTGTTTCAGTTTTAGTCGGTAGATTGAGAGTGAATTGGTAATTGCTTTGTCTTTGTGTTTTATTTTATGAGCACTTCATAACTACTAACTCTGATCCTTCCCATGACTTGATATCCTGCTCTTGCTGTTGTAACCTTTAGTCCACTCTTGGCTCTTCCCCCTTGATGATTGAGAATACCTTCGCAGGAAAGATTGACCGGTTTTGGATTTGTACGTCGGAATCGACTAAAAGGTCCGTAATATATCTGACCGGTATCTCCTGTGTCGTACCTGCATTGGATCTTGCTTTCTCCTCACTTTTCAATAGATGATTATTAGCCTTCCAGAATCATGAACTGGACGTTCTAGAACCTTATTCATCAAGATACTCAAGTCATGGCCTGAAGCAAGGTGTTTATGGGGTGAATGGAGCAATCGTCACATAAAAAAGCAAACAATCAACTCAATAATAACAACTCAATAATAACAAACATATCAATCAACAAAACTTTCAAGAATCTTGCAAAGTAACTACATTACCTACAAAGAACAAAGATACAGACAAGTACAACTACTACATACCTATAGTCATACAACAAGATACTAACTTCGACTACAACTAATCCTTATCAGCCAATACTTACCAATATGAAACTACTAATCATCAATACTTTACTATCGGCCCTCATTACCAGTGACTTGGCACATGCCGCTCTTCGTGGATCAGTTTATACAAGTATTAAGTCTTCTTCTGATCAGTGTATCCCTGATGAACGGCCTCAAGTACATGCTGGGGACTCACCACACTCGAATAGAGAGCGCTTCCGACTAGTTGAACGTGATGCTATTTGCATCGGCACTAACCATCTTCCTTATGAGGTCGGTGTATTTACAAACGTTCAAGACTCTACTGAATGTACAAACAAGTGTATCAAGAATGCAGGGTGGGATTTACAACCTTTACTTCGAGGCATTAACATGATGTGCGATACCAGCGAATGTCAATGTCTATATGATATGGGTACATTAAACGATCGTAGTGCTAGGGCATTTGATTGGTCGAACCATAAGAATAGAAACAGGAAGGGGGTCGGTGCGGTTGATACTATTGTATCCCCTCAACGAGGTGCTAACTGCTTCTCACTCACTTCCAACTCTAACTTCTTCGAGAGTATGCTTAAACTCGTTCAGAGTGATGCCAAGTCATCGTCAAGTAGCTCAGAAGACAACCAAAGGCTTAATCATAGAGCTTGGAAATGGGATGACTCTAGCTCCGATGATTCAAATTCTACCAGCTTTGATACATCGTCTGATGAGTACTCTAGTTCGTCAGAGGACTACCATCGCGGGAGTAATGGAAGGTTGAATGATGATTCATCTAGCTCGGATGATAATGACTATGTTCGTCGTGCTCAACCCTTCTACCGCCATGGTCATGGTAAAGTATCGAGCTCGAGCTCAGGAGACATGCGGGATGAATCATTCGTCCAAACTGATGCAAAGGGATTCATTGGTTGCATGAGAATTGGGCAGGAATGTAGCACATCAAGCGATTGTTGCCAGGACGTTAATAATCTTCGGTGTGAATGGTACCCATCTTGGGGGAGATCCATCTGCTTATACTAATGTCACCAATTCCTTCACACTTCACTAATGAACAGAGATCTGTCTGCTTAAACTTTCCAGTTTGTGAATGGGTGCATTAGTAGCTGGCATGTGATAGTGTGGATCATATATGTGTATGTGTAAAACATCATGTAGGAGAGAGAGTCAAGCCTATTGATGTACTAAAGATAGAAGAAGAAAAGCTGACTGATATCTTTGATATTGTTAGCTCATTCACATACCTACTACTACTTTGTTGACCCCACTAGCATTTCTGAGTACTGCCATTCCGTATTCTTGCCAACCAACTATTATCACATGTCGATTCTCTGTTATCATCATCGCTATTATTACTTTCTCTGTCTTTTGCAATGAGTTCTAATTGTCGTTTCATATTTTGTACACTAGCCATACCTGTGGTACCAACTGTCTTGACATATGCCCACATTGGTACAAATCCACCATCACCACCATCTCTTGTATCATTCAGATCTATTCGAAAGACGATAGTTAATTTCATTTGTGGTTGGTTGGTATCTTTTGTATTCTCTAGGGACTCATAGAAGGCAATACTATCTTGATATGCACGGACATACCCATTCATTCTTGGAATTTGATCAGTAACCACTGATACTGTTCCCGATACCCACGCCCCGTCACCTCGAGGATGATCGGATACACTAACAAATGTAAAGTCACGCTTCCCAAAGGTTACTAATCGTTTAATTGTTTTCCTTGCCAATTTCATATGTATCCCTCTATGCCTATATTCACCATGTATAGTTAATCCTTCATAGAATGGATCCATCTTTGGCATACTACTTTCCCAATTGGATAAATCTAAAAAGTTCCATACCTCTTGTATTGTACCTGGCATAATCGACGTCATTCGAACGTACGGACATGAAACATCAGTTGGGTGCTCTAATAGAGAGACTGTAGATCCGTCAGCGTGTTTAGATAGTATCTGCCAATTGTGTGAATTGGATGAATGTATTGCCAAATTTGCATATTCTGTTTTAATTGCATGATATGCCTGTGCTAAGTCTGATGCTTTGACATTTTTGCCGTCTATTACTCTTCCTCGATGTATGGTATCCTCTGCTGAAGAGCATGAGTTGTTACTTTCTTGTATATCACAAGTCTCTACCTCTGGAGATGATGATAGTTCTTTTCCTCTGTCAGATAGAACTGATATACCCACGTATATGACAGCACTAACATATAGAATAATTGCAATTGTGGTCAATAATACTCTTTGCAATGTCCATTCTTTTTTGTTTGATGAGTTTGAAGGCAATATGTATTCAAGTAGCCATTCTTGTGGTGGAGATGATACAGCAGTATCTGGTGATGATATATGGGTACTACTAGACGTTGTATTTGACTTCATAGTTGATAATTATGAGAGAAGCAACAACTCTATTACGAGCGTCAGAATCCCCCCCCCCTACTCATGATCACCAGTCTCCCCTCAACTGTTCGATCGCTAAAGTATACTTATCAAGCAAGATCTCGAATTTCAAAATTTGTAGAATGTAGCATGCTTGTAGACCCTCCATGACATTAAACACGGCATAGACAATGGCAGATCAATCGAATGAAGACGATGATACATCTAGAATACCACCAAGTGATATATGGAATAATGGCCTGCATAATAATCAGCACACAAGTCCGGCACAAAGCCCATTAGAAGAGAATGAAGAAGATAACGCATTGCAACAACACCCACCTCTATCAAATGGGGGGTTTGCAAGTGAACAATACAATACCAATAGCAATAGATCATCAAACGGACTATCATCAATATTAAATCCATTCAACCTACGCCGCTCCTTACCAACAACATCACTCCTCATGAAACGTATTGGTAAAACAATAGCAATATCCTCAACTGCAATATTTCTCTTAATTGTCTTTCCACTATTATTCAATTCGGCTATACATGATGCTAAAATGGGTCGGACGGACTTTGCCGCGTTCTATTCTGCCGCGTCATTTGTTACTATTACTTTGGTGTTTAGTTTTAGAGAGATATTAAGTCATTTGTATAATTGGTAAGAAGTTTGACTACTTGTACTCCTATATTTTTGTTCGTATTGAACAGTATCCAAGTGCTTATGATCAATATTGCCGCGAAAAGATATCTTACAACAACAATTTTTTGACTTAACTAATGTATGTAGGTATGCTCCTGATGTACAAAAGTTTGTTGTGAGGATATTGTTCATGGTACCACTTTATTCTGTGCAGAGTTGGCTAAGGTTAGTTCCAAGTTCATATCTCTTTTATGTGCATAATTGATATTTTGCGCATATCTTATGTTCAATTTTGTGCATATCTTGTGCTCAACTGCAGTTTATGTCACATAATATACTCAAACCCTTCTTAATCTCTTCATATATAAAGTCTTCGATTTCACGGTCCTGCACGAGTATACATTGATACAATCCGTGATCTATACGAAGCATACGTCATACAATCCTTCGTTTATTATCTAATAGAACTACTTGGCGGTGAAGAACGAATTACAGAAATATTAAGTAATAAAGAACCATCGCTAGGGCAGCATCATCCAAGATGTATGGCAAAACTATTAGGCCGGTGGGATATGGGACAAGATTTTTTATATAAGATTAAGCACGGAGTGTTGCAATATGTCGTTATGAAGACGGTCACGACATTATTAACAACATTTGTATTACTCCCGAGTGGATACTACGGTGAAGGAACATTTACATATCATTCGGCATACATTTACATTACAGCAATCTTAAATATCTCAGTAATGTATGCATTGTACTGCCTGGTGAAGTTATTTCATGCAGTCAAATCAGATTTAAGATCTCCAGTGAATTGGCATCCCGTTGGAAAGTTTCTATGTGTCAAGGGAGTTGTCTTCTTCACCTGGTGGCAAGGTGTTGGTATTAACTTCTTAAGATGGCACGGTGTCATACCTGATCAAGTTGGTAGTTGGAGTGGTGATGAGGTTGCCGGAGGTATAATAGATTACTTGGTATGTGTTGAGATGGTCTTCTTCTCAATTGCACACATGTTTACATTTACATATAAGGAATATCTACCAGAAGGGATGGAAGAGAAGAAAAAGTCAGGCATTGTCGGTTGGTTATTCGAGGGTATAGACAAACAGAGAAGGAAAAGAAATCCAAATCAGCAACAACCAGCACTGCAATCGGCATTATTACACGGTGATCATCATGACGAAGAGGAGGTAGTAGGCTTTGTAGATGAGAATGGTAACATTGCCGAATCATCGTATAGCCCTCCGTCATCATCAGGATTTAGACGTTTAGAAGATCCACTACGTTTACGTGAAGCTCTATGGAGTAGTACTGTGCCGACTGAAACATTAGATGATATCAAGCGTTTAGGTGTTGTCTCAAGCCAAGGATATTCATACTCTCAAGTATCAAACGGTGAAGAAAGTCATCTGGAACAACCATCAATAGATATTAGCTTATCAAGTATGCAGAATGCTGAGAAAATATAGCACAAACAAGTGTATGCACATGTATGTTGATAAGATAAATGCACATATTATGTAGAGAGGTGAATTGTGTTTTATTGTGCCGTACTCTCTATTATCCCTAGTGTCAACACATACGATAACTTATTCTCATCGATGCATGACTCTTCGGAGTTTCTATCCCAAGACTTGCAACAGGTTCGAGCACTTTGCAACCCCTTCCTATATCCTTCTGTGATCTTTCCTTTCTCTATTCCCAAAATCTCATCTTGTGTCGATTCCAATATCAATGGAATCAATATTTGTTTCCTATACAATTCACTTGACAACATTTGATACACCTCGGTGACATTATCCACCACCATGTTTTGCATATCCCCATCATCCTCTTCGTCTTCTTCTCCTTCTATTCTATCTTGTACACAATCTAAATGAAACTTCCATAACGTATCAACAACTCTACTCAATGCCTCATGACATTCCGATAGATTTGTCATTAATGTACGTATCGCTGCTATCATCTTTTCATGTTGTGACATATCATGATTGAGGGCTAATTGTACATCAGACGCATGTAAATGAAATGAATAGGGTGTTTCTTTTAATTTGCCTTGTAGACCATGTTGTTGCCACTCATCTTCGTCTCTGCCGAAGTCATCATCTTGGGGATTTATATTATCATCCTTTAAATGAGAAGAATGTAACACCTTCCACTCTAATGGTAACCTACTACGGATACTAACTATATTCTGCAATACTGCTAATATCTGATCATCAATATGTATCCATGTATGTGTAACCTTATCATTGAAGGAGTGTATTAGTTGATTGTATCGTTTCTTCTCTTTTGATTTCTGTTTTGTTGTTGAGGATGATGTTGATGGAGTGCCGATACTGCTGTTGCTGTTAATGATTGATGGTGTAGATGGTGGCTTTGGTGGAGTTGCTGCACCTCCCATTAATTTCTTCTTCTTTTTCTTCTTCTTCTTATTTTTGTTTGATTGTGTTGTTGCTAATGATGATCCATCATTTGTCTTTTCTTTTTCGACGGATGGTTGTTGTTTACCTGAAAGCATGAATGCCTCAAATGATTGCCTCAATGTCTCGGCATCATCTCCGTTAGTGATGTTTGTATTGCTCATTCTTTTGTTGCTGTGTATAATATTCTCTAGTCTCTCCTCTACTTCCTTCTCCTTTATTTTATATACTCTCCACTCTGATCACCTATAATCTACTTTTTAGAGTCCATATATCCCTTCCTCAACTCACGTTCACTATCCACAATAGCCTGTGGTTTCTCTTGACTGAACAAATCATGTCCAGTCTTAGTATTCTTCAGGAAGACGGGTGCCGCACAGAATCCGAGGAGTGTCATGGTACCAACGAATGCTTTAAAGTTGTCTCCGTAGGGGAGACGTTGTACTGTGAGAGAGATAAAGTAAAGAGATATAGAAGAGATGGGTTTAGATATCAATAATCATATCAAACGAGAATACCAAAACATATAAGATACATATTGATGCACAGTCATTTATTTTGCAATAAACTACTCAAATCCATCACCGCCACCGCCGCCAAGCCATTTCACTTACACAACTGTCGAATCATGATTTAGTATAGGAGAGGAATAGGTGCGGTATAACTATCAATCTATGGCTAGAGTAATATGCTATGTACTCTGTGGATCATCTCTTCATTTATGCTGACGCTACATAATATGAATAGTGTTCAGTTTTCATATTTTGGAAACTCTGTTTGGTTAGGGACCGGTATCTTCTTTCTGCTCTCCCCTCAATACTTCTTGTTTGAATTGTAAAATCACATGAAAGCTGAATAAATATGGATGTGCTTGAATGAGAGGTTATAGTAGACTTGGATATGTGGGATGAAGAGCATTACGCATGATATAATAAAAGGATACGTTAACGGTATCTTTCAAGACCTTTTTTGTGCACATCTTATGTACTTTTTATGTTGATAGGTTTGTCAGTAGGTATGTATAACACATACAGTTGTTCAATAGTCCTATAAAGCTAGAAAGAGTTGATATAAAGTCTAATAGTAACAACTTTTAAGATTATATATAATAGTTATAGTTACATAATATGTACACTAAATCACCAATCGAATTTCTCAATACTCAATGCAATACCAAACTTTCGTTTGTACGACTTCAATTGATCAACGACTGGTTGAGACCCACCACAGTAAAGTAATGACCAGTGTTTACGAGAAAACTGGGTGTTTCCTTGTAATGTTTCTTGTATGTGAAACTCGTCCTCTTCTGTCTGAGAGGATAGGCTTGCACGACGGCTTGACGCGTCGTTCGAGAATTTGTCAACTGTTGATTTCCTTTTCTCTACACTTCTTCTGACTGTCGTCATTGATTCTCTTTCTGCACCCTGGTCATTAAGAAGTGAATCCATTAATACTACAAAGCCTTCATGATCTAGTTTTCCCCCAACAGCATATACATCAAAGTTGGCAGGTAAAGCTTTTTCCACATATTGATAATCATCGCCCAATATCTGCTTCATGATTGTCTCTATACCTTCCAAGTTTGCAGTCGTATCAATCACTACATGGTCAATTTCACCGGACTCCATAGATGCTAATGATAGCTTTGAACTCGTTCGTCTCAAGGTGAAGGAAGTACCAGATGAAGTTAGTCTACGACTACCACGGCGAGGCTTCTTCTTAGACACTGGCGGCGGCGGTCCACAAGTTGTTATCCTTCGACTTGGTCCACTTCCCTCATTACTGACAATACTAGTATCACGTGAATCTTTTCGTAGTAACGTTTTATTCAGATTTTCTGGAGATACATCCAAATTGCTAGACTTACGAAGTAATGATCTGCGCAAGTCTTCTGGAGCTTCGGTGGTAGTGAGTCTTCGACGTAAAGTTGAATTGGTAATTGACTGTATGTTACAGCCCGTGTTTTGTTCTCCAGTGAACATATCATATACTTGAGAGGCTTCGGCTGCATATTGGAATAACTGTGCATGAGAATAGATAGATAGAGCCTTTTCAATCAACAACTTAGCTCGGATCTCTGGTGTGGCCTTGGATACGATCTTTTGATCATCACAAAGTTGTTCGGGAAGTCCTTCACCACTAATGATACTGTAGATGATACCTGAAAGTGTTTGGTGTAGATTAGGACGGCCCTTGAAGAGGAAGACATTCGGTGGTAGGTCTCGATCGAGGACTATATCTCTTCCTTTGCCGGTGTAGTAAATAAGTGTAAAGCCATACTGACCAAAGGCAATGTTTGTAATGAAGTGCTCAACTAATCCTGGATCACGGCATATCCACACAAGGTTGACTCGCCGGAGAGTCTCCTTGGAATACTTTTGAACTAATGATACAGCCGGCGTTACCCCGATACCAGAAGCTACCGCTATCATATTATCAGAGTCCATAGCTGTAGAGCTAAACGGTGAGAGGAAGGGACCGACGACATAAGCCGTCCTATGTGCTGGTGTGGTAATCTTATTCATTAACTCTCCAGTCCAGTTGCCAGTCTTGGAGATACATATTGATGAATGATTGGGCTTATCCAATGAAGGGAATACAGTGAAGGCATGAGCCTGCGTCTTGGAGACCCATGGCAGCACTAGGTATATGTACGCTGCATTGAACTTGCCAAATCCTTTGGGATTTTCAAAAGTGATTAAGCAGAAGGAGTCCGACAATCTCTCAAAGTACTGTGGTGTTTAGTCGAGGGTGTGATTGAGAAGATAAAGTGTCAGAGACATGTCGATGCATATCATATGATCATGTGATACAAACAATAACCAACATAACTTACTGCATTCTCTAGGAGATATGTTCTCATGAAAATACCAACTAACTTATCGGCAGTGTACATGAAGAACGGCACACCTAGCAACCAAAAAATTCGTTGAGGTGCATGATTCATTAAGGATAGTACCCAAATAATTGACAAATAATGAAGTCCCTTCCTCCATTCAAACCGTCATCTTCTTCTTGAGGTATGGGATTGACATGGGAAGAACTATTAACGGCATACATATCAATGTTACCAAGCCTGTAACTCCTGTTTGTGACTGCCATAGATATTGTATGTCATCATTCCGTCTCGCCCATCTCAAGATGTGAAAGAAGCTGTGCGTGGTCGATTCAATACCTACGATGATGCCAAACAATCCATGAACCTTGTGATAATCGGAGAAATTGATAAATATCCCCAATATTGTAGTCTGGAGGAAGTTGTTCAGATTATGTGTCTTGCTTAAGAAGAGTAGCATGTACAGTGGATAATCAAAGAAGGCACAACATCTTGATATAGTCAAGAAGATCATACTTGGTATATCATCTGCACATATCGTTGGTCGGGGACATATACATGTCTCAACTCCTTGACAACCAGTACTATATCCCGTTGCTGCAACTTGTTCTGAGGTCATACGTGCACCTATCGGATATGGAGCCTGGGGGTGGGGAGAGAGAAGAGGAGAGCTATTAGTACGAGTATCTCACATACCCAAAGAGACAAGAGAGATTGATAACTTACCCAAAGCTGAATAATACATACCAAAAGACTAACAAATGAAAAGACAAATATATAATGCCACCATTTTGTATTTGGTAATGTAATATCTCGTCCATTATTATCATCTTTGATTAGAAATGAATATGTCGGTAATTGTGATTGATGATTCTTACTATTCTTTTTAGTATATCGGAAGGATTGTAATATCTTTTTACTGGGTGATGTAGACCTTTCCGAACCATCCACTTCTCTGACACTTCTGTCATCCAATAATATAGACTTTAAATCAACCCTAGTATTCTCCGCTTCGTCAGTAGTTGCAGGAGGTGGTTCCTCATCATTAATAAATGCTAAGAAATTATCAAAATCATCCAACTTGTTATTGCTCGCTCGACGGGTAGGAAGTGATGTAACCGTATCCGAATCGATACTACTCGTTGTTGTTACCGTAGAACGTTTGGATTCGTCTGAGGTACGTCTTGGTATATACGATGACCGACGTCGTTCATTATTGGAAGGAGAAGAAGGTTGATAGGGACGAAATTTAGGTCGATTATTACTTTTTATATCATTATTATTATCGATGGACAACCCCATCTCGACATCGATATCCTTTGGTAGGATAGTATATGATGTTGTATATCTATCTAGAAAATTAGGTAGTGGTCTCGTCGTGCCCTCATTGTGGTATGGGCTGTTACTTACTGATGATGATGCTTGTGTAGTCGATGATGCCGATAATGTTGATGATGTCGATGCCCGTCGTGAGGATTTAGTATTATGTGATGTGTATTGCAATACATCAACAGATGTAGGAGTAGTAGAAGTAGAATTATTATCATCTGGTATTATATTTGATAGTTCAGCCTGTAAATTCTTAAGTTCTTTCATTCGTACAGATTCATGATGTAACCTTGGTATTGATCGTCGTTTGTTCGATTGTCGTCGTATTATTGATTTGGGTTGAAAGTCTTCTCCGCCCTGTTGTAGAGGTTGTTGCTGTTGTTGCTGTGACGACATGTCTCTTGTATGTTTATATATCTATCCTCATTATCAGGTCTCTATATAGATATTGTCTGATATTGTTCTGTATACCTATGTAGTAAGATCTGATCCCCTCATTAAAACAAATGGCCTCACTTTGCAACTTGAACTTTAGAACAGCCTTTTAAGACACGTGAATGGTTTCCTTCGCTTCTCAATGACATCACTCGGGGTTCTCATAGTCACGGAATAATCTGGAATAATCTATGTACGATGTTGGCGCTTATGCTGTCGACAGCTCATTATATACTTCTATCAGTGCCTGTATCGATTGTGTATATCATTTTAATACTAATTTTTGATTAGAGCTATGTTTTTGCATAGATATGAGAAGGAACAAGGATATTATATTTACGTATAGTATGTGAAAAACAAATCATCGTAATATTATAATTTGTAATACCTGAACTATATATAGCTTTTCTTATAATATATATCAATGAGAATAGAAGATGGTGACAATTAAACTTCGTCAATTACTAAGTTTGAGAAGCACATCAACATCTATTAACAGCGGCGGTGATATGAGTACTTATGATATAGATAATGATTTGAATGAAGCACAAGATGATTTAGCTGCATCAATTGCAAATCGTGAGTTGCTACTAACAGCGGCTGCAATGAAACATACCAACAATAGTAGTAGTGAAGATTCAATACGTGTACTGAGTAATGAGATTAAAATGTTACGAGATGAAATGAGAGAAAGATTTGATGTTTTGGAAAAGAAGTTTACAATCAATTTTGATAATAGTGTTAATAGTGATGTTTCTATGGATAGTAAATGTATTAAATATGAGGGCGGTGAGGTATTATCATCTCATTTGTTAGAAGAAAAGTTAGAATTAGTTAGCAAGGAGGTCGAGGATTGGACAGAGGTTACATCTAATCAAAAAGTTGTACTGAGTGGTATGCCAACAGCTGTTGGCAAGGATGACTTAAAGAGGGTCAAGAGGAAGAAACTGAAGAAGAAACAAGTCAAGGGGAAACACCGCCAGAAGAATAAGATCCAATCTCCTGCTTTTGTATCTTCTTCTGTTAACCCCAGCGGAAACGGCACATTAACAATCCTTGTTACATTGATTAATGCATTTCCGACATTATTATTAATGAGAGGTGGGAAGAGATTGTACATGCTACTTGCATTCATTGCAGCATCATATTTGTTCAAGGATGAAATGAATAATTTTAGTGGTATCCCAAACGAGGCGAGTGTCAGTGATGATAATAGTATCGGTGGTGGTTGGTTTACTATCGGTAGCAGTTTCAGTTTCATCCAAGGAGTTCGAGCTCTAGAAGATTGTCCAGAGCAATATATTGCTGCCGATATAGACTCGTATGATATCGGATCAAAGGTTACAATTGAAGAAAAGGTATATGAATGTACCGAGTCTCCTTGTGGTTGGAAGGTTATTGGAACTTGTGTGGGGAATATGTTTCTCCCATCATCTGCCTCGGCACAACCAACTATTCAGACTTTGGGAATGCCCGTCCACTTTCCTTCCATGATGCCATCTGCCTTGGACACTGATAGTGACGAATCAAATCTATTTGAAAGTGAGTCGGTTCCAGCTGAGTCGTCATTAGGCAGAGTGAGAATCCATTCGATACAAGAAGAGACTAGACAAGGTTTGTTTGGGGATGATGACGATGAGAGTACTCAAGCAGCTCTTTACTACCCGGATTATGTGTTGGCAAAGTGTGTGACCGAATCTTCTACCATCTTTGATAGTAGTCAGTCGTCGGCTACCATTGAGGAATGTTGTGACCAGTGGTAAGAATTTGATGTATGAGTACTCATCTAAACATGTCTTTATCATGATAACTTCTGACCTCATTATTGCTTTATCTTTACTAAAAGGTTGTTTTATGTCAATAGAGATGAATGCATCACGAAGTCGATGTTAGATACTGCTTCCCCTATTATGGCTTCTCCTCTTGATGAGGATGATGACACTGAATGGCCCACAATGTCACCAACAAGTGAATCTCAAACAATTCCACCAGCTACTGGTTCTCTTGCCGCAGCCATTCTTCCTCCTGATGACGACGATGATGATGCTAGCAGTCTCTCAACCACATGGCCGAGCTCTCCAAATCCAACTACGTTCCTGGTAAAAGCCACAGATGATGTCATTGATCTCTATCAAGGAACACGTCAAGTATTCATTGGTGTACTTGATAATGATACTGGTTCTAATCTATTCGTACATGCCATAACATCCCAACCAACCAATGGTCAATGTTCAGTTTCATTAAGTCGATCAGAGATAGTATTCATCCTTAATGAATCAACATTCATGGGTAGCGAACAATGTTCATATGAAACATGCAATGATAAGGGAAGTTGTGATACGGCAATCGTCAGAGTTAATATAGGTTTGGCTCCTTCAGCTTATCCATCTTCATCACTCAGTCCAACTATTTCTACTTCACTATTGCCTACATTGGGACCTCAATGTGAAGGTAGTAATCCACAAGTATGTGGATGTGCCAGTGTTAGACAAGCTGACTATCGTGGAAATATTGGCACAACAGCAAGTGGTAAGGAATGTATTAGATGGGACGAAACCCAGGATAGGCCACAAAACTATCCTGGCGCCGATTTAAGAGATAACAACTATTGCCGAAATCCCCGGTGGAGTCGGGTACAAAATCGTTTAGTTTCACTTCGCGCTCCAATCTTTCCTAATCAAATTCATCGTGCATATTGTTACAAAGAAGATGGACTCCGTGAGGATTGTGATATACCATATTGCTTCCCTCTAGCACCAAAGTGTTCCTCTCTGTTAGATCAAGAATCACAAGCTGCTTGTGCTTACCACCAATGTGCTGCTGGATCTGAATACGAATTGGATGATCATATTGCACCAGTACGTGCAAAAGTCAAACCTGATTGTCACTGTGAATTTGAAGTTTGGGATTGTCAGTTTGGCAGTAAAGAATGTTCTCCCGACTGGTTACCAATCGTACCCCCAGAAAATCAAGCACTGATGCAAGATTATGAATGCTGTGTCAACAAGTTGAATGACTCAAACTCAATAGCAACAGAAGCTAGTTGTGATTGTTTGATCAAGCCTGAATGTGAGGCTGGTGATCCAGCCAAGTGTGTTGACTTTGCCGATTACTGCTGTGATGAGAATGATCAGCAGTGCAAGTGTGAATCTAAAACCAAAGCCTGTCGTCTAGCTTTAGAAAGCGATGTAGAAGAGGTATCAGCAATGGCATTGAGTTACTGTGACTCTGGCAGTGATGCTTGCTGTGGAGAGAATGATTATGGTGTAGGGCTATGTACTTGTGACTACTGGGAGCAGCTGTGTACCGACTTTCCGAATGCTGAATTGACTGCTTATTATGATGAGTTCAATTACAATATGTCTACGACTGCTTGCTCTGAGGCCTCAACATTCTGCTGCAGTTCAGATCCCAGTAATGATAATTGCAAATGTGACCTTCTCACTTATGCTGTACAAACATTGGGATATGAAGACAGCAAGGACGAAGCAGATTCATCCTGCATACGCACCAAAACTCCAAAAGAGCCTCCATATCAATGTGATGGTATCAATCTACAAGTATGTGGACTCGAAAGTATTTACAATGAAACAGGAGGTTTATATTGGTACAACAATACAGGCTGGATAACTAAACAAGATCATTGTAGTTGGTTTGGTATTACATGTGATGAGGAAGACTATGTTATTGAGATTAATCTACCAAGCAACAATATCGCAGGAGAGTTCCCATCCAATTCATTATCAAACCTCTACAATCTTCAGAGGCTGCTTCTTGGCAACAACTCTTTACATGGAACAATGGCTGGTACATCTCTCAAACTGGAAGACATAGGAGGTTCAGTAACTGATACATCACTCTTCTTCAACCTCCGAGATCTGACACATGTGGACTTATCACAAAACAATCTGAGTGGAGAAGTTGATGTACTCTTTGCACCGGCTTTGCAGTATGTCAACTTTAGCCACAACAATTTTACATCAATCAACAGTTTCAAGAAGTTTAAGCGATCACATCAGACTCTAACCATTTGTGATGTGAGTAACAACTTCATCAATACAAGTGCTAGTGATCTCATGAAGAGTTCACCTCCCAACATTGAGCAGTTAATTGTGTCAAACAATGTAATCCATGGTCCGTTGCCAACAACTTTGGAAGAGTTAGCCAATTTGAGAATATTTAACATGAGTATGAACAGTTTGTCTGGGGAGATATCAGACTTTTCAAATTCTTATCCTAATCTGCAAGTATTGGATTTATCAGATCAAGGTAGTAGTAGTGCTGGTCTTGTTGGTAACATACCGGAGAGTTTAGCCAATCTACCATTCCTCTCGACTTTGAACCTTGGTGGAAACCAACTATCAAGCATCATCCCTCCAGTCCTTGGCAACATGGGACAGCTTAGAGTATTGAATCTATCAAGCAACAAGCTAAGTCAACCGATTCCAAAAGAGTTGGGAAAGTTAGGTGAGTTTGCTCATATCATTTGTGCATGTTGTCGTTCTATGACTTTAATCTTACACTTGCCTGCCTTTACGGCCATGTGCCCTAGCCGATCTTGAGTTGTTCGATCTCTCGAATAACGAGTTGATCGGACAAATCCCATCTGAGCTAAATCTACTTGCCGCTTCGATACATTTGAGTGGCAACTCGGACATGTAAGTATGTGTATGATGGATATGTACAATAAGATATACACAATCTAACCTCTTAATGTCATACTCCCAATCAAAGGATGAATCCAGCACCATTGGAGCTTTGCTTTCATCCTAACTTCTTTGACCTTAAGAATGATACAAGCTTCTGTCCAATAGAACGAAATGCCTTGAAGGACTTTTACGATTCATCCAAGGGTGGAGAGTGGACAGTCAGTACTTATTGGGTTGATCCGTACATTAGCCACTGCCAGTGGTATGGTATCAAGTGCAAGGAGGATACAAATGAACACATAACAGTCAAATTGGAGCTACCAACTAATGGATTATCGGGTACGCTAAGCAAGAGCATTTCAAGTCTAAGTGTGCTTGAGGTTCTCGACTTGAGTGATAATGACATCAAGGTGAGTGGTGTTTGTGTAGCAGATAAGAGATCTATCTATTTCATTCACCATACAGACTTATCATATCTCTAATATCTCCAGGGAACCATTCCATCAGAGATTGGTATGCTTTCTAATCTCAACCGGCTGAGCCTCAAGTACAATTCATTTGTTAAGAATGCCCCTAATGAGATGGCAAGTCTGCAAGGGTTAAAACTCATTCAGATTCAAGGAAATAGAATATCGGGTACCCTTCCAGAGTTGGATTTGCCATTTTTTGATCCCTCTTCATACATTTCTGATTGTGGCAATCCATCAAACTTTGAGGACAGTCTTGTCTGTACAGAATGCACAATGTGTTGTAAGTTGTATCTATGGCCGTGTACTCTGCACTCTCATCTATTCTATTCTTACTCAACCTTACACCTCCCAACCTTCTTTATAATCGCTATATCTCTAAGGTAATGCACAAGAAGACTGCTATCCACAAGAAAATAGTGCAGTTCAGAAATCAGGCTTCACATCTTATGTTCAGTTCTCTTGGATCTTTATTGCAATTCTAATAGGAACCTCGTGTGTGCTAGCCTTGACAGTCTATGCCTATGACAAGTACAAGAACCGCAAGCTACCGAGAAGTACAGTTCGTCGAGCATCAGTTACAAATAGGGACAAAAAGTACGCTTTAAGTACGTTAGGTGATGGATCCGTGTATCAATTCTTCTTGGGAACAAGTATAGCTGGTTGGCTCATTGTTCTCTTGACATTGGCTACACAAGTTGGTATGTTGTTTGTGTTTGTAGAGGGTGCCGAAGTAGACTTGTCAGATGACAATGTTGACTTGATCTACTCTTGGAAGTGCAGTAGAGATCAAGAAGATTGTCGAGATACATCTGATCTAAACTGGAGAGGATGGACAGTCTTTGGTGTGCTCATGGCAACTCACCTATTGAAGGACTTGATCAATGGTATCAAAATGATTGTACTGAGTGCCAAAGAAAGACACGAGAAGAATACAAGATCAAGATACTTTGTCGGCGGTACTCTCATGGCCACAGTCACATCATTCACCTTATACGTGTCGACAATCTACAATGCAGCTATTGCAACGAGTAAGTACCGATGAACTGCATTTTGTGTCTCATGTGTAGAGTTGATCACATATATATGAATACTCATTTCTATATTCCACTCTACACTGCTTGTATAGGTAATACGGAGATCATTGCCAACTCGGTCATCATTCTATTCATTATGGATATTGATGAGCTCCTGTACGATATCTTAGAGGTTATTAATGCAGGTTGGGTGAAAAGTATGTCACTTGATGGTGGAGACGAAGAAGATGGTGATCTGTCAGAGATCATTATCCGTAGACTACAGAGTAAAGTGCAAAGACTGGAGAAGAAGGATATGTTACAGACACAAACTATGAAAGTCAATTCTCAAAACATTGAATTGATGATACAACACATCCCTGCATTGAAGGATCTGAAATTATCATTAGCAGCACTACCACAAGATGATGATTCTGATGAAGAAGATGATATAAAAGACGATATGAAATTATAATGGGTCGTAGAAGATAGAAGATGGTCGAGTGGTTGGTACGTAAATGCTGAAAGAATTGTATAAAGCATGTATAGGAGAAACAATATCTTAAAGTAAAACATATTCACAATGTATGAAGTTACTGATTACTACTAAACAGTTGTATATTGTTGCCTTGCAAGGCCGACCTCTTGTCTCTAGAGAGGGGGCCTAATCATATTATATTACACAACTATAAGGGGTATCCTAAGGTATCTTTGTTATACATGTTGTTATGCTATCAATATATTACTACTTGGTCTTAATATTCTGTATCAGCATGCAAGGTGTTAGTTGTTGACGAGATGAAGATGCATATTTCCTTCTCTCTAGAGTGGTGGTGTGCACGTAAGGTAATAAAAATTTACCCAAAACATAGTTTTCATTTGAACATGAAAACTCATATCAAACCAAAACCATTGACCATTACAAATTCAATATTGACAATAGGTAGGTAGAGCGCTGCTTTGCCTACAGGTATCAACTGAGTGTATATAATACCGATTCGACATCATCATACGATATATTCTTATATTCCTTTATATAAAAATTAATATCAAACCATGGGGGTAAGTTTCATATGTTTATAGTATATTTTATATTTCTGTGGCTGATATTAGATATTCAACTCTTTCTATAATACTATATAATAGGCACGTCCCGAGGAAAAGGCACAAGCCATGCTAAACAAATGGGTTAAAATGAAACAAGAAGGTGATCCCAACTCGGCACTATCACGTAATGCCGCCCGTGCTAAGAAACGTCCCTTCTTAGCATCACAATGTGAACACTTGGCTGATGCTGAACATTTCCGTAAACAAATAATCCGTGAAATATCTACAGGTGTGAACAAAATACAAAATGTTGGTATGGGTGAGCATGCCATTAGGGATTTAAATGATAATATTAATAAATTAATACGTGAAAAATGGCATTGGAATAGACGTATTAAAGAATTAAATGGTAAGGATTATAATAAATTGGAAAGGAAGGCAATGTTATTAGCTGAACAGGAGGGTAGTGGTGTGAATATTGGTGGTGGTGATATTGCTGGTGAAGAGGCAGGGTTAGGATTGAAAGGTTCGGGTGGTTATCGGTACTTTGGTGCTGCTAAAGAATTACCAGGTGTTAAAGAATTATTTGCAAGACAGGCTGCCAAATTAACGAAACGCAAGAGAGGGGATATATACAAGTATATCACTCCAGATTATTATGGATTAAGAGATGAAGAGGATGGTGTATTGTTAGAATTGGAGGGTGAGATGGCCAAGGAACGGAAGAAGAAGTTGGAGGAGTGTCGTGAGGAGTATAGAGAGTTAAAGAAACAGAAGAAGGAGGTAGACGGAAAGACTGATGATGTGGGTAGTGAAGAAAGTTCAGATGAGGGTGTAATTGATGTAGAGGGTGGTATATCAGCACAAGCAGCAGTAGCCTCACAGGATATGGTGGCACAAGTTTTATTGCAAAAGAAGAAGGAAGCCCTGTTGAGTAGATTTAGCTAATCTTTTGTGGTAAATTGTTTTTCAACTTAAAGTCTTATGTTAGGTTAGAGGAACTAAGTCGGGAAATGCCTTCAATATACCTTCTTCTGATATACTACTCTGACAGCCGCCCGTGGATATACTGGGCATCGTCATCAATTGTGCAGAAACTAAACAATCATCTACAGTTGAATCTCTGCTGATGCGGAATAGTTGAAACGCTACATCACGCCTTCTTATTATCCCAAATGGCAGAGTTATACTCGTCCGGTCTCCCTTGATAGCTAGCAGCACAGTAGCAAGGATGTACCGATTTTCATTAGAAGGTTGATTAGGCTCTTGTGCTGACGATGCATTGCTTAACATCGATTGCTCTTCGTTCAATCCCTCCTGGAATGCTCTAGTTGCTTCTTCGACAAAGGGCACTCTCATGGAGTCTAAACTTCCAAATTTCATGTATTCATTATGTTGAAGTAATGTCGATGCTACATTTGATGTATATTCTCCAAGAATCTTTGTCTTTGTGTTGGATATAAACTGTCCTTGAAGTTGGGATAACATTTCAAGTTTTGATTGCAACTCTTGCTCTTCTATATGTAACCGTTTTAGCAAACTATCTGCATTGGCATTACCTTCGTCTGTATTATCAAAAGCTAAGGCCATGCATACTCGTATTACCGATACGCCATTGCCCAGAGCAGAGGCATTACGTATTCTACCAAATGGTGATATATTGCGAACAACTCTCTTCTTCCGAAGAGATGCTCTAAATGAACTGGCAGCAAATGTTGATAGTATAACAAGTGTAGATATACGCTTTACTGATTGTTTCCTCTTTTGTCCAATATAACCACTATTTGATCTTTGTGTTAGAGCTTTGTATGATGAGTCAGTAGTACTTGTTGTATAGGATGGTTTGACTTTTTGTTTAGTTTGATGTTCTTCTTCTTTTTTGAACGTTTCATCCGCATACTACCTGCTAGTTCGTTATCGCCATTATTCTTGTAGAATAGGGTCGAAGATGATGATTTATGTATTGCTGATACTACCGGAAGGAGAGAAACCACCGAGTTAAGTTAGAGACATATGATATGCACACGAAATGATATGAACATGTGATATGAACATATATGATATCATGAACATAGAATAGATATGAACATATGATATGCACAAGGCTCCAAGAACCAGAGTGCATTAAACCACAGTGACAGCATACGAAACACCACGCAATCATTATAATATACATATCAACATGTGAACTTACTACATCGATGAGAATTTCTTCTGTCACTGACATGAACCAACTTTTTATTGTTTGCAAAAGCATTGGTATCAATAACAAGCACAGTCGATACCGCAACTGCTATCAATATAGTGTCCAATGATTTTAAAATCATATTAGGATGCTAGCTATGCTATATGAAAGGCCGCCGGCCGCCGAGTCGAGAGCAGATAGCAATAAAACTTGCAAGCTGTCATTTTTTCTCATATTCTCATGAATCTGAGCCCCTGGGCTATTATAGCCCTTTATACTCTCATAAAACAATAAACAAACAAAATAAAGAAATTGAAACTGCAGTACAAATATATCATGGCAACCACATATTCGTTATACATAGTTTTTGTATTGGTATTATTATTGCCCGAGACAACTGCAGCATATTCTGTTGGCTTTCACGGAAGAAGTAGAATATCCTCAGCAAAAAGATACGAACAACTTCATAAACCATTGAAAAATACTCATGTTCTTCGTGCATCTATTGTGGATGATTATATACAGTACAGGAAGGATGATATGCAACGGTACAGGCGAAATCACAAGCCAAATATATCGTCAATAGTATTTGCAATACACAAGTTCATATTGAAATCGCTAGCTCAAGTTTCACATCAATTTAGAAACAAATGTATACCTCTCATTATTTCAATGGCAATACTACTATCAATACCCATGCAATCAAGTGCATCATCATCTTCTAGTTTGGATTCTTCTTCATACTATTTACAAAACAATCCACAATATAGCACCCCGATACAAAGAAAACAAGCTTTGTCAATACAAACACAAAGTTCTCAACCATCCTATACAACAAGTACTACTGACTCATCATACAAAGCTCTAACACAAAG
>Ga0075439_12980_pt1 | contig 25799 bp, 15 predicted proteins | sample MintriSingleCell_FD_74264 | JGI IMG/M metagenome (GOLD analysis project Ga0075439, IMG submission 74264) | Marine eukaryotic communities from Monterey Bay, USA to study complex ecological interactions - Minidiscus trioculatus JGI Plate_4_G5... | ecosystem: Environmental > Aquatic > Marine >... | reverse complement strand
AAGATCAAAACGAAAGAAGCTACACATTCATGGGGTATGATAAGCGTAGCTTACCTTTGTTCAAGTATAACAGAGGAGAGACCGAGTTTCCAGCTTACTTTACTTGGCGGGCAGGACTTGATAAGACAATTATCAACATGATGCGTCCTCTCTTTGATGGTGGCTTCCGACCCGAGAGACTCTCTGATTTGCTACTCGAGTTGCATTCGAAAGAGTATACTATGCAGTGCATTAAACATGAGAACATGATACTACAAAACAGAGAATCGATTGAACAAAATAAAAAATACACACCTCTTACCAGCTTTGGTGACAAGAAACACTATCATGGCATAGTGCCAAGTGGAGAATATCTTGCTGCTGTACACAAGTTACATCACGAATCTCTTCGTGACTATATGGACATGGAAGTTAAGAAGCGTGGAGCAGAGACACTTCATTGGGATGTATCCTATAAGGAGGCTAAACACTTGTGTCGTTATCATGGACGTCCTATATTCAAAGGATTGGTTACTGCTGTAAATGAAATAGGTGAGGTTCGTATTCAGTTTCATGTTTACACTGACAGTCATGAACAAATGAAGTCAGCGCTTGAGGCATTCAAACTTACCACAAATGAGCTGGGATTGCCGGAGGTACGTATCTTCTTTACCGACAATCCAGCTGCCGATCATAAGTTCTATCCAAGGGAGCTTCCATCTCTTCAAGTACAACAAGAAAAGTATGATGACATGTGCAATGGTGATATTAGCTTCGCCGAAGATGAGGATTCGATGCCATTCTACACCTCTGACCGCTTCAAAGTTGTGAAGGTTGCATCGACAACAACAGAAATCGAGCGACTAGTGATGGCCCTGCGTGAGGGATTGGATGGTAATCGAATTGGGTTAGATGCTGAATGGAATGTTAACGTCAATGCTAGTACCGGGATGCAAACCGGCTCATCAAGCATACAGACAATACAAATTGCTTACCGTAACTCCGACAAAGAGTTGATTGGTCTGGTGTTCAAAGTTGGCAAGTTGAGGCGCCTGCCTACACGCCTTGAATCTCTACTAGCAAGTGAAGTTGATATTTACGGTGTCAATGTTAGTACAGACTTGAAGTACATTGGTCGAGACTTTCACGTCGTCGACTTGAAGAAAGTTGATCAAAGGAAGAGGAAGAATGTTCACAATCTTGGTATGTTTGCACGGGTAAGAGATGTTGTTCAAAATGGTGGTGTTGGACTGTCCGTGCTGTGTGAGCGTGTGCTTAAGGTGACAATGGACAAAACGTTACAAGTATCAGATTGGAGTGAGAAGGACGGAGACTTGACACAAGCTCAAATTGATTATGCCATTAACGATGCTGGGGCTTCACTTGAGGTGGCAGAAGAACTCGTAAAGAAGCCTGATTTGACCCGTCGGCTCACACCGGATGAGGTGACTTTAGGTAGAACGATTGACTTGATACCTGGGAGTGGAAGTGCTGCTTGCATGGCTACTCGTGCCGCCACTGGTACTGTTGCTGAACCATTATGTACGTGCCCAGATGGGATTGTATATCAACGACGAAAGAAAGATTTGAAAAAAGTGAGAGCAGGTAAAAACAGCTATGTGATAAAGGTTGAGAAGACTTATGCACGTGGTTTGATCTTACCAGGATACAAATGGGAACACAATAGGGCTGCCGTTACTCTAGGTGATATGCCGGCGGGGCAAAGTATCATCGTTCCTATCCGAATGATTAAGGAACATGTTGCCTCAAGTAATATCCGGACGACGACAATCGATAAGACGAGCACGTCAGAACCTCGATCTAAGCCGTCTACAGATGATCCGCCAATCGAGAAGCGTAAACGGAAGAGGCCTAACGTCTCATCATTGGAAGGATACGAGTATATGGACTTGACAGTAGACGATGATGACAACGATGATGACGATGATGACAAAGACGTTGAATATGTTAAATATAGCGAGGAAGAAGAGCTAGAAGATGAACCACCCCCGAAAACACTTACCTCGGCTGACATTGAATATCTCTTCTCAGCACTCTCTAAAGCTGACATTCTTCAGCAGAACAAGAGATCTGTTCTAGAGTCACCTTATCTCAGCTCGCCTCCAGATCCCAAGAGAATGAAACGTAGGTTTTCTTCTGTACTTGGAGATGTATTTCATGCCATGGATCGAACAAAAGTACCCGTTAAGCATGAGGCAAAGAAGGCATTCTTTGTTGCTCTTCGAGAGGCATTCTTTGTATGGAATCCACAGAAATTGAAAGAGTTGGAGGATAAGATGAGAGAGAGTGGTATGACAGAAGACGAAATAAAGAAACAAAAGTACTTCAATACTCAACTATTTAAGGATTGTGTCGATCGTAAGGTGCCGGAGTCAACCATACTATACTGGAGAGTACGTGCAGTGTATGTAGCTTATGGCGACGTTGTTGATTCTGAAACAAAAAAGCCGTTATTCAACAAGAGGGCGTGGTCAAAAGCTAATAACGTATTGAAAGAGATTCTCCTTGGCTTCTACTCCGACCCGCCGGGAATTGAATTATACAACAAAAAGATGAGAGTTGATGGTACTGTCATGACAAACAGGTACGGCTTGGAGATGCTTGAATGTAGCCGTGGCACAAATCGAACAGAAGCTTACCATAAGAATATCACCACCACATTCGACTCGTGGCCAACAGGCCTCACTATGTCAGACTGCCTATTGCGTGAAAGGAGGCACAGGCATAACCAAAAAGTTGCCGAGAAACGACGATTCGGCTTTCACAAGCTAGGTCATTACGATACTTGGCTAATTGACTTGTACCAATCACTTGCACAGCGGAATCATGGTTTGCTTGTTTACCCTGAATGGACCAATACAAGCGAATACAAATTCACAAACGAAAGCTTTGATACCATTCCGTTACAGACAAAGAGTTTGCAAGAGGCAGTTGAGAATCGATGTAAAGAACTAGATGACAAAACCATCAAACTTACAAAAGATCAGCAACATCTTGCCAAAGCAATGGGTTCTCGACTACCGTTCTTACCAATCACTGGAGAAGAAGAACGTAAGACATATGCCAAGTTCGTCACTGAAACAGATGCTAGCATCCTCAAAGATGATGATGCCGCTGCAGTAGCTTGGTGCAAGTATGTTGATGGAGTACATACATTTCCGAAGCTTCCGTCTCATCTGCGTACACATCAAGAAGAATGGAAGAGGAATCAGAGAGCTAAAGAGTGTGAGGATAGAGTTGCAAGTAAAAAGGCGAAGTTGGAGGAGCTCAACAAGAAGATCTCACCTACCCATCAAAGTCAAATCGATGAAATTAGTACAACACCACCAACAGAGGCAGCCACATCACAACAGATTACCGAGCAAGATCAACAACAACCACCAACGAATATTACCGAGCAAGATCAACAACAACTACCAACTTCTATATTCGGTGTTCCTTGGTGTAGTGTGATACAACCGGCGCCAATGTTTCATCAACCAGACCATCGGGCAATCATAAATCAGCCAAGAGCCATGACTGTGGGAGGATTCACAATAGGATCCAGTACTAGCGAATGTGAAACGGTTGAACTTGAACTGCCACGACCAAGCAAACGTAAACCCAGATCGTGTGGCTTGTGTAGAGATTTGGAGACAGATCCTCGATACCTTCATCATAAGTTGAATTGTCGTGGTCAGGGGAGGGCAGGTAGAGCAGGATGTGAGTATTTCAATGTCAAAACGAATGAGCCAAGGTCGTGTGGAAAATGTGGAAACAATGGTTATATTTGTAAGGGGGGTGTATTGGGCAATAATTGCATGTATATTCGTTAGTAAGTAGGATTAAATAAGTAAATGTAAATAAAACACAAACGATATAACTTCTTACCATTCTCCCACAAGGCTGATTGTTGTATATGCATGTGTATAAACCAACTGTAAAACCGTAACAGTCCGTATAAGTAACAGTAACATCTGAATCATCACCAACCCTTACACTAACAAATCATCTACAATTAACAAATATTGCCAATAAACTAACATATAACAACCAACTATATAACGTTTATACCTCTCACGTGTAATACCGAATAACTAACATATAACACAACTAAATACATACCAACTAACTATTAAATAAAATACCACCAAATAACATTAACACCAGACACCGACTAACCAACAATAAATACCACTACTAACATATAATTAACGTATATCAACCAACCAACCTTGCTACGAATACCGACACGACAAACATTAACATACAACAACAAACACCGCCAACGTTGTATTAATTTGATATTATGAGTACCAATCGTTCATTTGATACGATAATTGATGTTGCAACACGTCTTGCTCAAACACACTTTATTACGAATTATTAATATACGTATTAATAATACATAATACGTATATGGGATCGTTGCTATCTTTAACATTTGATTTAATATGTTCAATACATTGTTAATTCGATAGTCTCGATATTGTTATATCAAACCTGATCAAACAATAAATAAATGATGTTTAGTTGTTGTGTTGTGTGTGTTGTGTGTGTTGTGCATGTTGATTATATGAATATAACCTTGCTGGAATAAACGGTTGCATTATAATAAAGTCGTTTGATTTAATAACTCTCTTAGACTGCTGATCGGCAAGGTATTCGTAGTATTAGTACGTGAGAAAAGTAATGGTAGTAGTGAGCGATGGTGCACTAACTTATGATTGATTTCGAATGGTCAATTCAAATTTGCATTCTAAACTAATAACGCTAGTTTTGTCCTCTCTTTTCCCTCTTCTTTCCTCTTTTCCTTTTTTTCCTTACGGCGCCTCCACCAGCATATTCCTTAAGCCGTTTTGGAAGGAGTCCAATCAACTCTCGTGTGGCTTATAACATAGCACTAGATCGTCGATAAGTATAACTAAAACTCTTGTGATATGCCGTTGTAGTATGTAGGGGTTTTACGACTGTGGTATTATATATATTATTTTAGACACAAGAGTGTGAGGTATCCTGATCTACTAAAAAAAACATCACATAAAATCATGAGCAGAGAAACAGCTGCTTTGTCAAGTAGTACTGTAGATGATATATCACAAGGTATAGATATTGTTGATATATCTGATAATGGTAGTATATCAGTGGCGGCGGTACGTGATATGAACACTAGTAAAAGAGAAGATACCATCTCCGAGAAAAAGTGCACATCATGTGATCAAAAATTGGATAATGTCAAAACGAATGATGTTGAAATTGATAATTCTTCCGGCGGTGTTAAATCTGATATGTTATTAAAGGAGGAAGTTAATAGTGGTGACGTGGATGTGCCTATATGCGCTAATTGTGGCAAGGAGGGTGCCACCAATATGTGCAACAAGTGTAAACAAGTGAAGTATTGCAATGCGGCATGTAAAAAGAAACATAAATCAAAGCATAAAGCAGAGTGCGAGGAACTTATCAGACGTGCTGCTGAATTGCAGAAAGAAGAACTTAAACGAGCCGCCGAGTTGTATGATAAAGAACTATTCAAACAACCTCCTACGCTTGGAGATTGTCCAAAATGTAACAAACGTTTGCCAACACTAGGTTCAGGTAGGAAATACAAGGCATGCTGTGGGAAAGTTATATGCAATGGGTGCATCTATGCAGTTCAAAAAATAAATAAGATTGTTGGTATTTGTCCTTTTTGCAAAACCCAAGCAACAGAATCATATGAGAAATATATAGAACAACTAATGAAACGAGTGAAAATGAATGATGCCGAAGCAATTTACGTTCTTGGAGTTCATTATGCTCAAGGCAAAAAAGATTGGAAAAAGGCATTGGAACTTTGGGAACTGACACTACATCTTGGACATGCATATTCTACTATTGGCAATTCATATTCGAAAGGAAATGGAGTAGAAAAGGATAAGAAGAAGGCTGAGCATTACTACAGGGTAGGAGCAATGAAAGGATGTGCACATGCAAGGCACAACTTAGGTGTCATGGAAAGTAATGCAGGTAATATGGATAGAGCTACCAAACATTATATGATTGCTATCAAAGGGGGGTATCATGACTCTTTGGAGGAGATAAAGAAGCTTTTCATGCTCGGTTATGCGACAAAAGATGAGTATACAAAAGCACTACAAGCTTATCAAAAGTATCTGGATGAGATTAAGACTAGCCAGAGGGATGAAGCTGCTGCTTTTGATGTTCGGTACAAATACATTAAATAGATAGATAGTTTGCTACGTAATATGTAGGGTGTGAAGTTAAAGTTACAGTGGCTATCTACAGTAGGATATCAAAACCAGGTGGTAGATGGCATGAAAAGTTGGAGGTAGAAAATAATATACTGTTATTATCAACGCATGTAATAGAGTACATGTTCACTAGATATATCCATTGAAGCATAGAAGTAGATCACAGACCCTCTTGCGGCGATGGTTTACTCGCCAAATAGGATAATCCCTCTTTTCTTGTTCTTTGATATTTTGTTGGGGGTGATGAGGTAAGCTTGATTTCGCCTCCTCGTGGCTAATGATAGCAGCAGCTATATCGTCGATATAAAGCTCTTGTAATCTGTCGTTGTAGTGATTTTACGGTGATAGTAATAATATATATTATTATATTTATACAAAGAGGTATCCTTCTATTGAAAAACATCACAACTAATACATCATGAGCAAAGAAACAGCTGCTTTGTCGAGTAGTACCGTAGAAGATATATCACAACGCATCGGTAGTGTTAATATATCCAATGATGGTGGTATATCAGCAGCGGTGGTGTGTGATATGAACAGTGGGGAAGAAGATACAATCTCCGAGAGAAACTGCACATCATGTGATCAAAATTTAGATAGTGTCAAAACGAATGAGATTGAAGCTGATAATACTTCGAGTAATACTGCTGATAGCGATATGGTACAGAAGAAGGAACTTAATAGTGGTGTCGCGGAGGTATCGATATGTGCCAATTGTGGCAAGGAGGGTGCAACCAATACATGCAACAAATGCAAACAAGTGACATATTGCAATGCGGCATGTAAAAAGAAACACAAATCAAAGCATAAAGCAGATTGTGAGGAACATCTCAGGCGAGCAGCTGAATTGCAAGAAGAAGAACTTAGACGAGCTGCTGAATTGTATGATGAAAAGCTATTCAAACAACCTCCTCACCATTGGGTACGGGGACATAAGGGAGATTGTCCAATATGTCATAAACGCTTGCCAATTCTAGAATCAGGCTCTAGATTTCAGGTTTGCTGTGGGATGGTATGCTGTGGTTGTCTCTATGCTGCTAGATTACACGAAGAAGATTTCAACCGTGCGGCGGAGTGGGAAGAGCTCGTCCCACGGACTTGTCCTAACTGTAGAGCACCTCGACCTAATTCATGCGAGGAATATATGGAACTACTTATGCCACGAGTAGATGCTGGTGATATCCAAGCAATGTACACTCTTGGAGCTTTTCATGCTGAAGGCTTGTATGATTTATCACAAGATTATGGTAAGGCATTGGAACTTTGGGAACAGACGGCAGAGTTTGGATGTGCTGATTCAATCATCAAGATTGGTCACTTGTATTACCATGGTCATGGCGTAGAAATGGATAAGAAGAAGGCTAGGCATTACTTCGAGCTAGCTGCTATGCGAGGATGTGTAGAGGCAAGGCACAATCTAGGCCAGCTGGAATGCAGCGCAGGTAGTATGGATAGAGCGATCAAACACCTAATGATTGCTATTGACGGTGGGAATAATGATTCTTTGACGGTGATTCTGAGTATCTACAAAGAAGGATATACATCAAAAGATGAGTACGTGAAAGCTTTGAGAGCTTATCAAAAGTATTTGGGCGAGATTAAGACTAGTCAAAGGGATAAAGCAGCTGCCTTCCATGAAGATTACAAATATTATTGATTGAATGGTGCATAAGGGTTGCAATATAGGAATGAAATTGTTAAAGGTGATGAAAGCTGTCCATATAATATTTTATAGGATGAGAATGATGATGATTAATCTGTACTCTAAGTTGAGGCAACTATCTATCTAGGGGGGTAGTACTAATATAACGCTGATACTGATCTTGAGTCAAAACAAAAACTACTGTTTTATCAAACTATTCTACAAGACAAATCATATCTACCGAACGTTTCCACAACGAACGGTATCAAACATTTAAGATACTCTCAAGACAATTGAAACAAACAACGCTTCGCCCAGGTCCTCCTTCTTACACGTCAGGGAACTCGGGCTTCACGTATTCCAAATTGTCAACACCCCACCACTTCTTTTCCAAAACAAATCCCTTCACTCTCCCACTGGCCATACGTTCAACATCGCTGGCATAATCCGATCGACGACATCGATATTGTGCTCCTCCTCTGTACGGCTGTATTGGCCGTGCAACACTCTCTTCAAAGTGTGAGCTCGTCATTTGACAAGTGTCTGGATCGACATGTTCAAACATGAGTTTCTTCATCTGCCAGAGTTGTTTCAAACTAATGTGTACAGGAACATCAACTATTCTCCAATTAACTCCCTCTGAGCACGGTGGTTCGGTTAGTGAGCCAGAGTATGACCAGAAATGAACTGATTGCCACATTCCAGGCCCAGGCTGGAGAGGATCCCAATAGGATATTTTCTTCGTTTGACGTCCAATAAGCTTGAGGTAACGATCATGAATCGTTTGATAAATGATATTACCAAATGATGGTGATGTTGATGCATCATCAATATCATTATCAGAATCAAAGTCATCCTCTTCTTGAATAGTACTGCCACTGCCTCGAAGTTTGGAAGAAGAAGTACCAGAATTACCACTACGGCTTTCAAACAAGGCTCGTGCACGTCGTTGTTTCTTGTTACACATGAACAAATCTTGATTAAACTTCTGTTGAAAGAAATCCAATAGTTCTTGAACATGCATATTATCTTCCTCGGCATCAGCCTCGATTAATAGTGCCATGACTTCAAGATTTCCATCCCTATGCAAGTAGTACTGCTGAAATTCACCATCATACCGCTTATTACACAATGTATGCTCACTTGGAACCTTGATATCCATATGGACAAGGTCTTGAATGCCACTATTGAAACCATTCCTAGCAAAATCGACGCCTGGTGGCATGGGCTTTTGCATCTCGGACATTCGTTCCTTGTACTCAAGACGAAGCTTGTTGTGCATAATCTTGGGTGTTGGTCGAGCAATCGTTTCATTGAGCTTGGCAAGTCCATATTGTCCACGCTGTGTTGTTATTAATGTTGAATGAATAGAAAGTGGAGGTGAAGGTGGTTAGATTGAAGAGGAAAGCACTCAAGAAGCAACACTAACAAACTAACAACGACACTCACCCTTGGCCTTGGTTGATGAAACTCTTCACACTTGGCATCTGTTTCACACAAGTTTTGTGGACTTTGTCTACTACCATTCATACATCTATTTCGGTTAATATCAAGTCGTAACCTCCGTAACCGTGCTAGTTCTCCATCAGGCCAGATATTATCCCACTCACGCGGACCATATCGTGAATCTCGAGGGTTGTAATTAAAGTAACGTCGATCCGGTGACCGCGGCACGACAGCATCAGCCCATTCAGGTCGGACTGTTGGTGATTGAGACGGAGCATTTGACCCATACAACTTTGCCAATGCCTTGTTCGATGATGGTTCATATGCAAAGTTCACAACAAGTTGAGGACCGTTGGGACTGCCTCCATCCCGTGCACGATAGATTGCACCATTCTCTTGATCTGATGAGATACGGAGTAAGAACACTCCAGGAATATTACCCTCCTCACGAAATGCCTCGGTAATATCAACTTCATACCACTTATATGGCCAAACAGAACGGAAGGAGGCTAGTGGTGTACCCACATTCTCGCTACCATAGGGTACCGTGTCCCAGGTTGCTGTCTTTTCATTAATATTACCTCCTGGTATGATACTGACTAATCCACCATAATCACTTTGAGACATACTGTACAAGCGTAGCTTGACACTTAAGATTTGATCAGGGGCATTATCAGTACCAATCAATAATGGACGAATATCAAACTTCATTAATGCTACTCGGTCTGGTTTAGATCGTACCATGAGCTGTGCCTTCTTACCAACTATATCCGTCTTGCCTCTTTGGATGTAGGTATCTTGTAATGGAGCAAAGGTTGTGTTGGCAACCCATAAATCACTTGTCTCAATCGTTGGACTTGGTGTGGGAATATTAATCGGCACATAACCAATATGACCATTGAACATACGTGGTCGGATGGTACCACTATCAATTGGATAACGTTTACCAACTCCCTCATAGATGACTAAATCATTATTAGCTTCGAATGGCCGGCCTTCGACTTCACCCTTTGATAATCGCATAATGGCTCCATTCGTTGATGTTGTTAGATAAATACCCAACTTGGTCTGTTTCTTAACAATAATCGGTTCAAAGGAACGTTGTTCTAAGATTGTTGGGTTGCCTAATCCCATACCCTGAACTGTAACATTTGCCCACCATGTCCATTTACTTAAGTCATCTTCAATACCTTTGTAGGTGCCATCATTCTTAATGTAAAGTGACATATCTAATGTTTCGACACTCCAGGTATTGAATGCTAATGATGAGATTTCAATGTCCGACCGTGCCTTGATATCAAACATGGCACCAGCGTAGACTAATACCGGCTTCGTTTGTGCATCTAGGAATTCAGTAGTGAAGGTATCAAACGCGATTGGTGATGACGTCGGGCGTGATGTTGGTCGACGTGTTGGTAAATTAGTTGGCTTGGATGTTGGTTTGTTTGTTGGTTTCATTGAGATTGTTGGTGTCATTGAGATTGTCGGAGAAGAAGTAGGACTAATCATTGGACTTGAAGAGGGCTCTTTGGATGGTGACGGTGTGGGTTCATCACTGTGAGATTGGTTTTGGAATGGATAGAAGATGAAGAGAGAGAAGGGACAGAGGAATATGGGTTAGAAGAAGAACAAAGGATCGTAGATTGAGGCGGCGGATGTGGACACATCGGATAAGGAGGAGGACATAATCATAGTCCAACCCTCAATCCACTCCAACCTCCCTGCCTAACCTAAACCTACTCAACAAAACACCCCAAACATACACACACAGAAACACAAAAACACATACCTAACAATCCCCTCGGGTAATAATTCAACACCATCACCCAAGTCCAATACCTTATCACTTGTATAGTAATGTACGGCACCACTAAACAATCGTGGACTTAATGTTGCCCCATCCCATCCCATACGTTTGGCTATATATATGGTTGTTGTTGGCAGAGAGAGATTGGAAGAGATGGGTTAGAGAATATGAGGATAGTTAAAGGCCTGAACTCTACATATTATAACAACTCCAACTCTCTAAACAACTCAACCTCACACACACAAACCACCCTATAAACCCACCCTTTCCACAAATCACAAACACAAATACACAAAACATTGAAACACACTTACCACTACCACTACTATAGATACTTAAATCTTCATTCTGATAATACCATTTATTAATGGGAGCATCGTTATATCGTAGATATGGTCCACCCTCCACACTTTTGAGAAGTTGATAATTCCATAACGAGTTGGGTGGCAAGGTGAAGGGCCAAGGAAAGAGAGGGAGGATGGAGGTTATTTAGTTGTTTGTGAGATTGTAAAAAAAACACATGCACAGTAATCAACGTGTGGTTGTTCAATCCCAACCACAACCCACTCACAATAAATCACACTTCTTCAACAAACAAACAAAAAACAAAGACTTACCTAACATAAAAAGCCTGACGTTCCTTCAACGGAACAATCAACTTGGGCACCCTTACCACATTACTTCCAGTATCTAATCCCATCCACTCCTTTTCAAGTGGAGTTAACAACTTACCATTCGTACCATAATCACTTTGAATTGGTACCACTTTTGGATCATCATCCCCGTTGCTATTCTCTTCTCCTCCGTCATCACAGTTAACACACTCATCTTTATCAATAAGCGGGGCAAACCGTTGTGGTACATTAGTTAATGTATCAATACCACCTGAGAAGAAGTCGACGTGTTATCACACACAGTTTAATGTAAGATGAAAGAGAGATAAAACTTCTCTGTTAGTACACTGTAATATTTGCCAAATAAAGTGGCCAAATCACAAAAACACGACAAATCGTCAATATAGCAACAAACAAAAAACAATAATCAACAAGCTATAACTTTACCTGAAACAACCGTAGTATTTAACCAAACCTTCCATTCCTCCTTCTCATTCTCATATCCCTCAAATGTACCACCTTTAGTATATACTACAATTCGAAATCTTCTACCATTAGCATATCGTCCTTCATTATAACCAAAATTATTTGGAGTGGACTTGATATAGATAGAGTTGACGAAGTTTAATCCTAATCCGTAAAGTATTAGTGGTGATCGTGTGGCACGGATGTTGAATAGGAAACCGGCGGTTGATTTTGTTGAGGTTGTGGGCGTGGAGAGGGATTGTAGCTCAGGTATAGTTTGTTGGAGTTGACGGCCAACTACTAATTCTGCTGGTGCATTATCTTCATTGGTATCACTGGCAGCCGCAGTGGATGTTGTTGTTATCAGTATGATTGATAGGATGATGAGTAGCTGCCGTAGTAGTTGTAGGGAGTTGTTAGTTTGAGACATCATCATGTCTACTCTCTCTCTCTCTCTTTATATCTCGTTTGGATTTGTAAATGGCCGATGGTTATTAATATTAGCACTTTAGTATGCTGTTTGTATCGACTATATTATATTGTGTATCGGTTTCTATTGCAATGAATGGGCCACTAATGCAGTTTATGTCATTCATCATGGTCCAATAATTTGCAACGAAGTGCGAGCAATGTAACTCAAAAAATCAAAATTTAGCGAAAACTGCACTGTTGATAAGAACCGTTGCACGAATTAACGGTCGATTTTCTTAACTTGGTATCTGGATACTCGATACCACGTTTGATGATTACTCCGTATTGATTAATAATAGAGTATTTTTTGGCGTATTTGTACACTGTACTAAATGATAAATAGAGTATTTTGGCCCATTTATTACGGATTTTTTCCCTAAATTGAGCAAAGGCAGAGCATTGAGTTGTGTCGGTGCCGGAGTATAGATAAGTGCTCCTCTTCTATTGATATAGAGAAAGATATAGTTCGGTGATCTACATATTGGTGCTAGTTCGGTGGTGGCGAAGTATCATACGAGATGAGATAATAACAACTATTGCGCTAAAAAATTGAGCAAAGACAGACACAGAGGATTGAGGATGTATGGTGATTGGTTTACTTACATTAGCTTGCAGTAATATCGCCCTTCGTACTATTTGAAATAGATAGGAAATAGATAAAATTGTTGGTTGTATGAGGAGAAGGTTGTTGTGTTTTCATAACAAGTCTTGAACAAAAACTTATACCTACATTAAAAAAAATATTATCATGAGCAAAGACACTGCTTTGTCGAGTAGTATTGTGGATGATATCACACAAGGTATCAGTTGTAATAGTATATCGGATATTAGTAATATATGCGGATCGTGTTCTGATACTACTACTACGGAGATATGTGCCAATTGTGGCAAGGAAGGAGGTAGTCTAAAATCATGTGCGGCATGTAAGTTGGTAAAATATTGTAGCAGAGATTGTCAGATTGCTCACCGATCAAAGCATAAGAAGGAGTGTAGGAAGCGTGCTGCTGAGATACATGATGAAAAACTTTTTAAAGGTCCTCCTTCACTCAAAGAAGATTGTCCCATCTGTTTCCTGCGTCTACCAATTCATACTGATGGGAGTAGATATAAAGGATGCTGTGGAAAAGTTATATGCAGCGGATGTATATACGCCGTTGCCAAAAGAGATGAGGATGCATTGTGCCCTTTTTGTAGAGTCCCAACAGCTATGACGGATGAAGAAATCATCGAGCGCTTACATAAAAGAGCTGATGCTGATGGTGTCTTAGCTATTCATGCACTAGGGATATACTATTCTGAAAGGAAGAATGGTCCACTAGATTATGACAAGGCAATGGGACTCTGGGAACAAGCAGCAGAGATTGGTCATGACGCATCAATGACAACTATTGGAAGGTCCTATATCTATGGTTACGGAGTGGAAAAGGATGAGAAGAAGGCGTTGCATTATTGGGAGTTGGCAGCCATGGGAGGATGTTCAAATGCGAGATACAATCTTGGTGTGTTTGAACACAGTGCAGGCAATATAGAAAGAGCATTGAGACACTACATGATTGCTGTGGAAAGTGGTCACAATGGATCTCTGAAGCAAATCCAAGAACTTTACTCTGAAGGGAAAGCAACAAAGGACGATTACACAAAGGCATTACGAGCATATCAAAAGTATTTGGGTGAGGTAAAGAGTGCCCAGAGGGATGAAGCCGCTGCAGCATTTGAGGGTTTCAAATATCAAGCATAATATAAAGGAGGGATATCAATATATTGTATAATGATATAAGCAAGAAGAGAGATTAAGCTGCTGCATTGGCACGTACAGATATTAGAGTTTACTATCTATTATTATTATTACGATAGCATGAACAGGCATCATAAGCTTATATTCAATCAAGGGACAAGCAAGAAATTATTGGCTCAACTTGATGATTAACATTTTAATCTATATACCTTGACAACATAAAATTAAAAAAGCAACCCAACAAGACAAAAAGCCTCTCTACCACCACTCAATAGAAGTTAAGAAGGCAGACATTCAGCAAAATCCGCCTTTTTTTGGCATATCTTTATAGCATCGATGAAGGTAAACCGTTCGCATCTTTTTTGGCATGAATAAACTGTATTCGCCGAAACAGACTCTATCAGGTTTATACTTACATTTTTCGTCCTGCCAAGTTAAGTACTCTTTATTGCAACGCATCTCAATGTAACATTCACGTCCACCATCTGCGGTACAAGTACAGGTATTTCCTTGGCCATTTAAACTACATTGTTCATTTGTAATCCCTCTGCTTTCACAACATTCTCTGCCTTTTTGTGTAATTTGACATTCTTTTGAACATTCTGGTTTCTCACAAAGCCGACGACGAGCCTGTTCATGGAGAATACGTCGAGATTCATCATCGCCTGATGCATCAGGTATGGCTACTCGAGGACTATCTTTGTTGTCGAAAGTATTCCCTCCATCACTGGAAAAGTAAAGTTGTAACACTCCACCTCATTGTTCTCTTCTTCTTTGGGTGCCACGACACGAACCGACAGAGAACGACTATCATCACAGCTATCTTTGAGATGAATAAGGTCAAGGATACAGTTTCCTTCCTCATCTAGGGTGAGTTGATCTTTAGGCTTGAATTTGCCTTCCGAAGTACACTCTCCTCCCACCTGTGTGGATGTTAAATGAGAGTATATAATATCATGAGAGATTATGCAATGAATAACTAAACACTGATATATAAAGACATGACGTAAGGAATGAGATACTACTCTGCAACAAATATAACTCTTACCGCGGTTTCTTTGTAGATATACTTCTTCCGTCCATGACGATAGATCACAACATCATAGGAATTACCATCACAACCCTGAGCATATACCCAATGACCTTCAAACAATCTCATATCACAGTAATCGTCATCCTTCCCTCCTTTGCCACGATGGACTTTGCCAGATTTATGACCAGCCTTTGCTCGACGATGAATCACCCTCTTCAACCACGACGGAGACAATTCTTCTGATACTAGAGTATCATCATGATGTCCATGGTTAGCTTGAGACTGAGGATTATAGTTGTAGTATACAGCCGAGAACAATAATGCTGCTAATACTACTAATGTTGCCGATATACGTATTATAAAGCGGCTTGTAATACTTGTGGTGCTGATCATGGTTATTATTATTGTGGATTGATGATATTGTACTTGATTTCTTGATATATGACCAACTCGAGCATCGTCGACCTTCAGCCCTATCGTACCTTATATTGTACAACTCTTTGAGGAGCCCGACGACATAGAGAAGCCCTTATATACCCTCCTCTCCTCCATCCGGCAGCTGGTCGCCAGCCGCTGGCCGAACTACAAGTGAGAATGAATAGCGAGCTAACGAATTGGTTTTACCTCAAAACTTTCCACTTGTAATGATTTCCTTCCTCCCCTTCATTTCTCATTTCATTCACCATAATGCCATTTTTATTCTGTTGAGGTAAGTTGAGATAGTATACATTAGTAGCGGCGGCGATAGATCAAGAGATATGTAAAATGTCAGCGGCGGCGTGCCGGCGGTGTTCGATTTGGCCGAGGATTATATTTTATCTTTAATTTTTTATTACAGCATCCTAACCCCGTTATTGTACTCTTTTTGCAAACAGAAGTTATATACTAAATAAAATCAAACTTCAACAATCATGCAGATCTTTGTAAAGACTCTAACGGGTAAGTAAAATTTAATCCAGATATGCGATGTCTATTGTGTTGCTATATTGATATCAGTCGCTCATGTATTCTAGAATCTTTTCAACCCTCTCCACCAACCAACCAATTTATCATGACATCATGAAATAATATTTATAATCTACCACTACCCACGAATGTTGTTGATCACAATTTGATCCAACTATTGCAATGATTTGACTCCTTCCGTCTACCGCCATCCATTCGACCGCGATGTCATATTAAACTCTCCATAAACCCATCATCTCCTACATTTTCAATTTGTTCTATGTGTTATGACGCATCGGGTGACCAATTGTTAATATACTACCTCCATTTCATATCCACCTCGATATGAAACAATAGGTAAAACAATCACCCTCGATGTCGAGCCATCGGACACAATTGATAATGTCAAAACCAAGATTCAAGATAAGGAAGGCATTCCACCCGATCAACAACGATTAATCTTCGCAGGCAAACAACTCGAGGATGGACGTACCCTCTCCGATTACAACATCCAGAAGGAATCAACACTACACTTGGTACTACGTCTACGAGGAGGAGGAAAGAAGCGTAAGAAGAAGGTATACACCAAACCCAAGAAGACGAAACGTCGTTCCAAAACTATCCCGTTACAGACACTCAAGTATTATCGTGTTGAGGATGGTGGGAAGGTTGTACGTTTGAGGAAGTACAGTCCCGTTGCTGGGATTGGTTGCTTCATGGCCCAGCATCATGATCGTTACTATTGTGGTAAGAGTGGTACCACTTTCTTGTATGAGGATATGAAGGAGTAAATATCTAATGGTGGAGGAGAGTTGAAAAAGATTCTAGAATACGTGAGCGACCGTGATATCAATATAGCAACACTGTAGACAACACATCTGGATTATACTTACCTGTTAGAGTCTTTACAAAGATCTGCATGATTGTTGAAGTTTGATTTTATTTAGATAACTTCTGATATAGTTGAGTAGAGGGCGGGGATATTTAGGTGAGTTTATGTATAAAAAATTAGAAAAGAATATATAAATTCGGCCAAATCGAAACAACGCCGACGACGACGCTGACAATAATAACCTCCTGCGTACACATTTCACATATATGGATCTATCGCCGCCGCTAATAATATACTATCACAACTCACCCTAACAACAATAAATTATGTGATGAAACTGGATGAAAATAAAATGAGTGCTTGCAATCTTTACAAGTGGAAAGTTTTGAGGTAAATTAAAAATCGCTAACCGGTCGCTGTTTATTCGTCTCGGCGCGGCTCGGCAAAGAGTATCAGATTACCAGAGAGCCATCCTTGGGCAGAGTCGTCGAGAGATATGCTTGTTATATGGCTGAGATATTAGTAGGTTGGTTGTTTATGCTTTGTGCTGCAATGCAATACATATTTTTTTAGTAGAACGAAGATACTTCAAACTCAAATCTGCATAAAAAATGAGCACAACTAACAATATCAACAACGATACTATGGAGTCGATGAGTAGTACTACCGTAGACAATATATCGAGTGGCATTGGAAGAGTTGATATATCTAATGATGTTGATGTGTCAACTCGTGATGATGTGAGTGGTCACGAAGAAGATATGAACTCTGAGAAAAAATGCACATCATGTGAGCAAAAATTAGATCATAAAACAGATCGGATTGGAGCTGATGCCTCTCGTAGTAGTGCCGATATGGTATCGAAGGAAGCTGATAGTGATGTGAGTACCGAGAAGATATCTGTTACCGATGTAGAGATATGTGCAAACTGTGGCAAAGAGGGGGCTAACAATTCATGCAACAAATGCAAGATGGTGAAGTATTGCAACGCGGCGTGCAAAAAGAAACACAGAACAAAACATAAGAAGGCATGTGAGAGACGTGTGGCTGAGCTACGGGATATCGAACTATTCAAACAACCTCCACCGTCAGAAGAAGATTGTCCAATCTGTTTCGTACGTTTGCCAACAATGGGTACAGGGTTAAGATATAAATCATGCTGTGGAAAAGTTATATGCAGTGGATGCATTCATGCACCTGTATATGATAACCAAGGTAACGCTAGGAAAGATAAGATTTGTGCTTTTTGTAGAGTTCCATCTTCCGTAACAGATGAAGAAATCAAACGATTACAGAAACGAGTGGATGCTGGTGATGTGGAGGCAATACGGAATCTTGGATCATACTATTTTGATGGGATGCTTGGTTTGCCGCAAGATTACGTGAAGGCACTGGAACTTTATCACCGAGCAGCAGAGCTTGGATATGACGAAGCATATAACAGCATTGGCAACGCATATATGTATGGTGAAGGGGTGAAAAAAGACGAAAAGAAGGCTAGACATTACTTCGAGCTTGCGGCTATGAGAGGAAGCCCTAATGCAAGGCACAATCTAGGAATATTTGAAGATAAGAGGGGCAACATGGAACGAGCATTGAAACACCACATGATTGCAGTGACGTTTGGCCACCATAACTCATTGAAGCAGATCCAAAAACTTTACTCAAAGGGGCATACAACAAAAGATGATTACACTAAAGCATTACGAGTTTATCAAGAGTATTTGAATGAGGTTAAGAGTAGCCAGAGGGATAAAGCTGCTGCAGCAAGAGAGGATTACAAATACATTCAATAGACAGAGACAGATAGTAATTTACTTATATCAAATAGATAGTGTTTGACATCATAGCCAAAACGCCTAATCTAGATACTAGGCAGTACTCATATAAGGTGTGTTGCTTTTCTTGAGTCAAAACCAATATGTACTGTTTCAAACTATTTTACAAGACAAACCACCACAACGAGCGGTCACATATAAAGATATATGAAACAAACAACAAATGGAACAAATATTATGAATAGGACCTCAAAAGTAGATTCCGTTATCAAGTATCCAGCAAATGTTACTTTTTGTTTGTATGTGGTTGGGTGGTACCCGGCAGTGCATAGATGTGGATGATAATCGTTTCCTGCGAGATGTTGCTTTTATGTTATGGGGTGGCCGTTCTCAAATCAACCCTTCTAAGTACTTATACTCATCATCAAACGCAGCAGCTTCATCCCTCTGGCTACTCTTCACTTCATTCAAATACTTTTGATACAATCGTAATGCCTTTGTATACTCATCTTTTGTTGCACATCCTTGAGAATAAAGACGTTGTATATTCTTCAAAGCCTTATTCTGCCCATATCCAGATGCTATCATATAGTGCTTGATAGCTCTTTTCATGTTGCCTGAGTTCTCCTCGACAACAGCCACATTATGCCTCGCATTTACATCACCTTTCATAGCTGCCAACTCCCAGTTTTGCTTAGCTTTCTTCTCATCCTGCTCTACTCCTCTCCCACTGTAATACGCGTTGCCAATATTATAATGGGATGTGGCACTACCAAGCTTTGTAATATTTGGGATGTGGCACTACCAAGCTTTGCCGCCCGTTCCCAAAGTTCCAATGCCTTATCGAAATCTTGTGGTAAACCGTATATCCCATCAGCGTAGTAAAATCCTAGATTATTGATACCCTGAGCATCACCGGCATCCGCTCGCTTCATAAGCTGTTGGAAAATCTCCTCATTTGATTCAGGTGTTGGTGCTCTACAAAAAGGACACAATGCTTCCTCATCTCTATTGTATACTGCATGAATGCAACCTTTGCATATCACTTTTCCACAGCATGATTTATAAGTATTCCTCGATATTGGCAATTGTACGAAGCAAATCGGACAATCATCAAGCGTAGGAGGTTGTTTAAATAGACTTTCATCATAATGTAACTCTGCCACACGTCTCCTACACTCCTTCTTATGCTGTGGTCGATGGGATGCTTGACAATCTCTACTGCAATATTTAACCAACTTACGTGCTGCACATGACTTCAAACTATCTCCTTCCTTGCCACAATTGGCACATATCTCCATAGTAGTAGTATCAGAACACGACCCACATATACCATCTCTATCCGATATACTATTACAACTGATACCTAGTGTGATATCATCCATACTACTCGAAAGAGCACTGTCTTTGCTCATGATAAAAATTGTGAGAAAATTTTATTGTTTTCTGTGATACGAATACTCTTTACCACCAAACTAGTACTAACGAAAAGATCACTAGACACTGAACTAGATCCTATATATATCAATAGTATATAAAGGGCAGTCAAAGCAATTCAACAATCTTCGATACTATCTTCTCCTAGGTAGGTATTTGATTTAGAAACTTCTATAAAAATATTCGTCTTGAAACTTCTTAAATGTAGAATTGTTGTGTTATGTGTTACAATATTGAGCTTATATAAGGATTAGTACTTTCCGTTATTCATTTAAGTACTGCTCTTCATCTCGGGGTTTGTTGTCGGGAACATAGTATTGAGACGGCGTGACTTCTAGCAAGACTCACAAACAAACATATAAAATATGAGCACACGTGCACCGACAAAAGTGATGCTGCTACTTTATCATCGAGTAATAATACTGCTATGCTGTAGATGATATGTCGAAAGGTATTAGCAAAGTTACTTTTGAGGATGTTAATAATAAACCACCATGTGATATTATCAGTAGTGGTGAAGAAGATATGAGCTCCGAGAAAAAGTACACATCATGTGAGCAAAAATTTGAGCATACCAAAACACATGAGATTAGTTATAACTCAGCTAGTAGTAATGCTGATACTACCGATAGTATATCGGGAGATGTTGATAGTGGTGCTAAGGAGGTATCTAAATGTGCAAATTGTGGTAAGGAGGGTGCCATTAACACATGTAACAAATGCAAATCAGTGAAGTACTGCAACGCCGCATGTAAGAAAAGGCACCGATCAAAACACAAGAAACAGTGCGAGAGGCGTGTGGCCGAGCTGCATGATATAGAATTGTTCAAACAGCCACCGCCAGATGACGATTGTCCAATTTGCTTCCTGCTCTTGCCATGTTTTGATGATGGGAGGAGATATCAATCCTGTTGTGGAAAAGTTATTTGCACAGGGTGTATTCATGCTATGGGTAAGATTTGTCCTTTTTGTAGAGCTACAACGCCCAATACAGATAAAGAAATAATTAAACGGACACAGAAGAGGGTGGACGTTGATGATGCGAAAGCTATCTTTTGTCTAGGGTGTGATTATTCTGATGGGACGTTTGGTGTGCCACAAGATCGTACAAAGGCTTTAGAACTTTGGCATCGGGCAGCAGAGCTTGGTTATACTACGGCTTATTTCAATATTGGTAACGAATATTACAATGGAATAGGTGCGGCAAGTGACATAGAGAAGGCCAATCATTACTACGAACTAGCTGCTATGGGTGGAGATGTTGATGCAAGGTACAATCTAGGAATATTTGAGGAGGGAAAAGGCAATACGGAACGAGCACTCAAACACTACATGATTGCAGTTATGGGTGGTTATAGTGACTCTCTAAAGCAGATCCTAGACTTTTACTCAAGGGGACTTGCCACAAAAGACGACTATACAAAAGCGTTACTATCTTATCAAGAGTACTTGAATGAGGTGAAGAGCAGTCAGAGGGATCAAGCCGCTGCAGCAAGAGAGGATTACAAATACATTGGGTAGAAGATCTTAGATCTGTGTTCTACACAAACTGATCAATCTAAAAAAGTAGAAGGTCAGCAGTACTTTCAGATCATAACTCATGTATTATATACTTTATCATGTCTCAACACAAATATACAGCGTTGAGAACGAGACATAACCTTTCCACAGATGATATTGGTCGCAGCCAAATAGTCCATAAACTGGACGGCGCAGATTTCCAATAAACAACCAACACTACTTCTTAACAAATACTTGAGGTAAAGAGATACGCGTAGCCAAAACAAGGTCCGTAGACCTAGCCACAAGTGTACCTCCAAACCATAACTTATACTTTGCATAAGGAGGATGTCAATAACAACTATTTCAAACAGTTGCACACCACTTCCAAAAAACACAAGTACATTTCTTCAATTTTCACATCTAGCACACAATATGAGGGTGTCAATAACAACTACTCCAAATAGTTGCACACCACTCAAATTGTTAAGTCTCACATCTTCTTGATAGGACGATTCAAGAGATTAAGAATTCAAGGAACTTTATTGTATCCTACTGGCACGCAAGTTACGCGTTCTCTCTTGTGGAGACTCTAACAGATTTCTGTATCCAGACTTGCCAGATTTACCCGACGACGATGAGCCCCACGATGAGCTAGAGCCTCCTCCGCTCTTCCCCGACTTGCCACTGCTAGATGACCACGATGAGCCCGAGTTCCATTTGCCTCCGTAGCCACCAGAGTACCCGTGCCCATCATCTTTGGAACCACTACCGTAGGAAGGTTTGGAATACGATGGTTTGGAGTAACTACTTCCAGATGAATGCCATGAGCCTGATGAAGAAGATGATGAATGGCCTCCAGACTTGCCGCTCTTACCGCTAGATGACCAAGATGATCCGCCGCCGCTCTTTCCAGATTTGCCACTAGATGACCAACTTGAGCTACCTGAATGACTTCCATAATTATTGTGTCCTGAATCGTATCCTCCTCCATTTGAATATCCTCCTCCATAGCCAGACTTGTATGAATCACTACTAGATGAACCTGAACTCCATCCTCCGCTCTTCCCACTCTTTCCTGATCCACTACCGCTCTTTCCTGACTTTCCGCTGCCCCATGAGTCACTTGAGTATCCACCTGATTTACCCGACTTGCCACTAGATGACCATGACGATGAATAGCCTCCGCTTTTTCCAGATTTACCCGAATGACTACCCGACTTGCCACTTTTACCTGACGACGACGAGCTCGAATACTTTGAGATGTAATCTGGTGTATTGTTTGATAAGAAGAAAGAGGAGAGAGATGATGGTGAGTAATGTGTATATAAGTCTGTTGCAATTGGTGTAAAGTCTGTTGCAAAAACAAATTGAAGATTGCCACGCCTCCTCATTTGATATACAAGACAGTAGTTGAACATCAGTATCTAAGCATCATACATATACTAGTGCCCAAGATATATCTGCACTCTTATACTTGTGTTTGACCGTTGTACAAATCATATCAAACAAACGATGTATGTTACGGTCAAATATCTCTGCATATCAACTCTCTCTCTCTCTCTCTCATCATCCAAAGGCAACCAACTGACACGCCTTACAACCAAAAGACTCTATATCAACAAATACCGTTGCAACAACAACAACTAACAACAACAAACAACATACACACACATGATACAATACAAATGATAGATACTTACTGTAATTAACACTCATATAAGGCATCTTGGTAGTCGGTGGAGCTACAGGTTTAGGTGCCTGACTTGTTGGCTCTGGCTCAGTTGGGAAGGGAGTAATTGGTGCCGGAGTTGGTGAGGGTGTATCGGGACGTGTTACCGAGACTGTTGGTGATAATGTTTGGTTTGTCTGTTTTGTTGTATTGCAATGGGAGGATGAGACGATTAAGATGGAAGAGAGAGAGAGGGAGAGGTTAGATGATCACAGTGTATATGAGCACAGCAAAGTATGTCAACGAACAAACAGCACAGAGTAGACAAACAACTTACACCGGCATTGACAACTGATGATGTTGCAATGAAAAAGAGAGTGGTAATTGTATTGTAGGATTTCATGATTTGCAATGATGTGTTGATTTGATAGTCGATTGATAGATGATTGCAATAGATGGTTGAGTATAGACCAACGGTTGAATGGAGTTGATGTATATGGTGCACCTTTGATAAAATTATGAGCCGTTTCAACGATTGGATATCTTTTGAATGATTGACAGTAGATCGTCAGTGTCGATGTTCATTTGATGGTAAAAAAAAGCGATTATGGCGTTTGCAAAAAAGAGATACCGATTTGGACGAAAACTGGGTGTCAAGAATCGAAAAGCAACTTCTGTGATATAGGTATCCTGCATAATGCCCGCCACGCATCAAATTAAGTTTCTTCTTTCGTACTCACAGAAGATGTTCTTTCTGGTATCTTGGTTTTAGTTTCGATAAACTGAAATTGAAAACAACCACCGACCCTCGCTCGCTTGAAACGAGTCCATCGCTACAGCCATCACGCCACATACACAACAACACATACAGTGCCATCATAACTTTAAAGTATTGACCATACACAAGTGCTTCTATCTATAGCCTTGCCTCATACTCACTGCTATACTATTGCAATTCACTGCTCATCATCCACCGATACACAAACAACAACTGACAATGAAATCCTACACCATCCTATCAACAATCCTAACCACCGCTGCCATCAGCAGCAGCACCGACGCCCAGGACATTGTCAAGAGTAGTCTCCATGAACAATTTGCCACTGCCCAAAATGGTAAAGATATGAGAGGTACTAATAAAACACTCGCCCCTACCTCTGGTGTGCCTCGTCCTCCTCCAACTCCAGCACCAATCACTCCTTTCCCTACCGAGGAAGAACCTAAAACGAAACAACCTTATTTAAGTATGGATTATAATTATATTAGTAAATATAGTTCGTAAGTTCGTTTTTGTTGTATTGGAATGTGTATGATTTGTGTTCATGAGAGTGTCTAATCAATCTACTTTCCCTCATTCTGCCCATCATACATCTATTGCAAACACATAAACAGCTCATCGTCGTCATCATCATCATCAGGTAAGAGTGGCAAATCGGGCAGTAAATCAAGCAAGGGCTCATCATGGTCATCCAGTGGTAAGAGCGGAAAGTCAGGTGGTGGTTCATCGTCTTCTTGGAGTTCTAGCGGGAAGAGTGGCAAGTCTGGAGGTCACTCTTCTTCAAGTAGCTCCAGTAGCTCATGGAATTCATCTAGTGGTGATAAACACAATTCGAAACCTTCTTATGGCGGTGGAGGAGGGTATAAGAAGACCAAGCCTTCCTACTCCAAACCATCGTACTCTAAACCATCGTATTCCAAGCCATCATCATCTTCTTCCAAGGATTCGTATTCCAAACCATCATACTCGAAACCATCCTACTCCAAACCAAGCTACTCTAAACCAAGTTACTCATCTGATAAGTCCAAGGATGACGGATACCATGGTGGCTATGGAGGCAAATGGGGCTCGGGTTCATCTTCATCGGGCTCTTCGTGGAGCTCGGGCAGTGGGAAGTCGGGCAAGAGTGGAGGAGGATCGGGAAGTTCCTCGGGTAGTTGGGGATCATCAGGCTCGGGGAAGAGTGGCAAGTCTGGTAGAAAGAATTTAAGGCATTAGATTGTAAATTGTGGTATGTGGAATAGACGTCGTGTTCGTCCTCTTTGGAAAAGTTTGATTGGATCAAGCCATTTCCTGGGAAGGGCGGTGATTGGTTGGATGTTAAATGGTTGGTGTGGTGTGCAAAATCTATATGTTTGGAATATATAGTTTTTTGTTATTGACACTCTCCAAGTGCTAGAAGATGGGTAGAGGG
>Ga0075439_10333_pt1 | contig 25926 bp, 15 predicted proteins | sample MintriSingleCell_FD_74264 | JGI IMG/M metagenome (GOLD analysis project Ga0075439, IMG submission 74264) | Marine eukaryotic communities from Monterey Bay, USA to study complex ecological interactions - Minidiscus trioculatus JGI Plate_4_G5... | ecosystem: Environmental > Aquatic > Marine >... | reverse complement strand
TACCAAGTGATTGGCCTTCACCACCAAAACTAGCCTGTGTGCAATGCTTACTAACCAATTCCTTGATCCCTTCAAAATTCACACCCTGTACACGTCCAACTTCTGAACTACCGCTAAACAAAACATATGTAGGGAAGGCACGGACTTTATATGTTTGTATATCATTCCCTAATACATGTTCATAAATTATACCACATTCTACATTGATTGATGAGTCCGATGAATAGGATGAGGCTAATGCCTCTAGTTGAGGTTTCGATGCTTTACAAGGACCGCACCAAGTCGCCGAGAAACAAATTAGGGAGTGTGGATGAGTTGATAGGAAACCAGATAGAGCTTGTGGATTTTCTAGTTCGTGTAATGTCATGCTGTATTTTATTTTTCGTATATCTAACTGTGCTGTAGTGTAGTTGTGGGAAAGAAGAGGATTGAAAAAGGTATGAATGAGTCAATATGAAATATGTTTTTGCAAATTGTGTCTATCCGTGCTGTATTGCTACCTATATGGGATTATAAGAAGTAAAGGTATGAATGAGTCAATATGTATTTAGGGTTAGGGTTTTATAATTGTTAAAACATAGTTTAGTTTAGTTTAGTTTAGTTTAAGACAAAGATCAAAATGATACTCACGAATATGGATAACTAACAAATCAGTAATATGGCTTACTAAATATTTCAGTATATCTGAATAGATGATGAGGCCGTATTCCGTAGGTATTACGATAATCGATTGAAATCCGCCGAAGTCTAAAATGAAAATTGAACCAGCCAAACCAAAAAACAACTCATTATTGAAGTTTATAGAAAGACGGCTATCTAAACATATATTCAGAGTAACTTATATCATACGGAAAGTAGATACATAGTTAATTGAATTGTAAAATAAACAGGCTTTCATTAAAACCAATAAGTGAAAGTACAACTGGTGTTGGTCCGCTGACAAAATATGTCCGGGGACAAAGCCGATGCCTTTTGTTTGATGATTGATGATGAGTGAAAGAAGAGAGTTGATGGCAGTGAATTCGGCAGTGAATGCGTTATTCCTTTGGATAAGGCTGAACATTACTTTCTAAGCTCAAATCAACTTGTTATTAGTTGTTAATTGTAGCATCTATTGGGTAGGAGATATTAATTATAGATCTATTGGGTAATAAGAGTTGATTATTATTATAACAGAGTTGGTGGTATTAGAGAGACTATTGCCATCACCTTTTAGTTTGCCAAGACAGCGGACTAATATCATCATGCTTCGACCGACGAGATTGCTATTGTTGCAATTATTGATCATGTCATTTTCGTCTGCATTTGCATTGACAAGTCGTAGTAGACATATCACATGCACAAAACGATATACACAAAATGATACCTTTCTAGATGCTACTAAACGAGGAGAAGGAAATCGTGGTGGCGGACAACAACGAGGTCGAGATGGCGAGGCAATATCTGCAACTACATCAACAACAAAAACATCAGTAACAGACAAACTATCAAGTATAACATCGTCAATCACAACATCAAAAACAGCACAAGGTAGATTAATACTGCTATTCGTTGCTTTCTTATATGGTACATTAAATGTTACATTGCGTGGTGTTTATGCTACAGAAGGGCCACCGGCAGCAAGCGTCTTGAGTCTCGTTAGACAACTGTTGAGTGTAGCGACCTTTATCCCGATAATGATTGCATCCGAAAAGAATAGTAAATCGTCATCAGATATAGAAGAGGGTAATAGTAAAGTTGAAGAAGAAGGAGTCCGACCAATGTGGATGAGTGCTTTGGAGTTGGCTTTGTGGAATTTTGGAGCTCAGGGTTTCTGTACTGCAGGATTACTATACAGTTCAGCGGCGCGGGCAAGCTTCTTAACTCAGACCAGTGTTGTTATGACTCCACTCATATCAGCATTGGCAGGTGAAAAGATCAAGTCACAAGTATGGGGTGGATGTGGAATAGCATTAGGTGGTTTATATCTCATTTCTACAGCAGCAGTAACAGGTGATGTTGTGGATGGTAGTACAGTTGTTGACTCTGCAATGTCAAACCAGGGAGATATATTAGTACTACTTGGCGCTCTATCTTGGTCGACATATATCTTTAGAACATCGAAATTAGCAAACGCTTACAAGGAATTAGATTTACAATTCACAAAGAGTTCAATGTTGGCTGTCATGTATGGCGGTTGGTTTGTAACTACAGCCATGTCAGCATTGTCAGCCGCAGGTACATCCTTTTTTCAAGCAGGTTGGATAGAGGCATTGACACCTCTTTGGTCGGGATGGAATAGTGTAATAGTGTGGGTTCTGTTAATCTACTCTGCAGTAGGACCTGGTGTAGTTGCCGATGTATTGCAACAAAAGGGACAACAAGAAACAAGTGCTAGTGAGTCAAATATCATATTGACAATGGAGTCTGTGTTTGCAGCTGTTTGTGCCTTTGTACTGTTAGGAGAAGTCTCGTCAATGCAAGAGATCTTTGGTGGAATGTTGATTGTTGTTGCTGCAATACTAGCATCAAAGTAATGTGTCGAAATGCAGTGGATAATGTATATGTATAGAGAGCTAGCAAGAGTAATCCAAGTATGCATATCCGTCTTTCACTAGCAAGTGACAGAAGTTTCATCTATCTGGCCGAGCTAGCTGTTAAGAATAGTAGTAAAGTATGCACGTATACACATACAAGAGTGAATCTTTAGCTTAGACAATCCAATAGTTGATCATTATCATAAATCATAGCATAAAGGGCGGCTTTTAAAAGGTGGATGGGGTATCCTTATTGGTATCCTCGCCCTACTTCTAAAAAATTTCCCTCAACTCACTCAACTTTCAACTTGTGTGCATTACAAATTCTAACCTTTGGCCTTTGACCGGCCTCATATCATTGCCGTCAACAATATATATGCTACAGATACTTGTTGATGAAATCATCCTCTCCTGCTACAACATTAGTGTCAATATTTTCCTTATTACGTCTTCTACGAACTAACAATCATCAAATAAGATCAGTTTCAGCATTTACAAATCATTTTAGATATCAGCCTCCCATCACATCTTCATACCTCTCAAGTAGAAATAGAAGAATACACAATACTAATATCATACTAAAAGCTAAATCACGTCCATTTCCAATAACAACTAGATGCAATATGCCTTTTACATATGATATATTATCTGAACAAAATGCAACTACAACTAATGCTATAATTGAACATTATGGTACATCATCTGACTTTCTATCTTTGTCAAAGTCAGAAGGAGAGGGTATACTTCAACGCGATGATGAAGATGCATCAAAGTTACAAAAGGGCATTGATATAGCCAAAGATAAAGGAGTTCTAGATCCAAACTTTGTACCCGAAGACTACATTACTATCGATGTTTTGGGTAAGAATCCCGATCAAGTTGCTGACGAGATTTTGGGTACTGTTCGAAAGAGCGAGGGTGGTAGCGGTGGTGGTGTAGTTGTACTTTGTGGATTATCAGGTACCGGAAAGGTAAGCTAAACGTTGTTGTACTACACATCATATCATATGAATAATTGTTTTTTATGTGAATGTATTTTTGCTTGAACATTGTTATACGGTCGGCACACTTGATTGATACTATCATATGAATAATTGTTTTGATAAGTGTATTATTATATGTATTTGCTCAGCACATATCATCTCTTCTTGCAACTAAAAGGGAACCACAGTGGCAACACTCAAAGACAAACTAGAAAAGGAAGACAATAAACAAGTTGTATGTTGGTCAAATGGAAACATATTCCGCAGTGTGACACTACTTGCAGTAACCTGGTGTGAACAGCAAGACGACTGCGATGGATTTGTTCCTTCTAAAGCATTAACAAAGGAAAATCTGGCTTCCTTTGTTGGTATGCTCGAGTTTGGAAAGGTGAGAAAATGCGATGAATTATTGTTTTTACAGTATAATATGTGCAACATTTACACTGCCTATACACCAAACTAATGCGTTTATATACATATCACGAACCTACAGTTCAACGGGAAGTTCGATACCAAAATCTGTGGCCTAGGACTGGATCTACTTGTGTCTGAAGTACAAAATACCGAACTAAAGGTACCCAAGGTATCGAAAAACATTCCAACAGTTGCAGAAGTTACACAGGGTGAGGTTGTCCTCTTTGCATCTGACGCTGTGAAAACATTGGGAGAAAATGGAATCTTTGTTTTGTTGGAAGGACGTGAGCAAACTGTGAATTATATCCGTACTCCACTCCGCTTTACACTGACACTATCAGATATGTCATTGATTGGAAAACGAAGAGCAGCACAACGATTAGCAGCAGGTGCATTGAGTGAGGTGAAGGAGGGGGCAAGTGAGGAAGACATTACTAAAGCTTTGGATGGTCAACTACAGAAGATGATGAAGGAGGCGGCGTAAATATATGGGGTAGCTACTGTCGGACTGTTTGACTATACATGTGAGGGTTTATGCTATTTGCTCGCCGCTTAAGAGATGCGATTAGTATACAGGCCAACCCTTCCTTTTAAACCTCAAGATATAACTATATATCAACATATACATTAGGCGTGCTCATAGGTTTTCTCATATCTTATCCTGGACATTCCACAACCACCAATGTCCATCGTTATTAGCATATTGGATACCGGTAGGTATATCATCATTTTGTTTGTTGCCAAACAAGGATGTCCTGATCAACCTTATGCGCAGATAATGAATCAACCTTCTTTTCTTCGTCTCTGCTTCACTACTCTCACTTGAGCTTGAGCTACTATCACTCTCATTTTCACTTGAAGATATAGAACTCTCAGAGGAAACAGAGTGGCCCATATCTGATTCTTCTCCCCTAGTATTCTGTTCTTCAGTGCTTGCGATATGAAACTGACTCTCTACCTCTACTTGCTGTTCCGTAGACAATGTTCGCTTTGAGGATGAAATCATATCAAACATTCCTTGAGCGGAGGTGCTAGTTACAGTGAGTAAAGTGGCGGCCAACCCGGCCACAACAGCTGTAAGTTTGGAGCTTGATCTTGTCATGATTCATATTGCAATGGATATTATACATTATATACATAGATGCTTTTAGGCTTCTCTTATTGAGATTTTTGAGACAGATTCTAATTTCTCATGTGAGAATAGTCTAGCGCATGCTGGGGTGAGATATTGGATATATCATTGCCTTTCCATCTTTATAGGATCATATTGGAAGATTACAGCCCCCATTTTGACTCTCAATAGGGTGTTCTCATCGTATCGTATATTATGTCTATTAGGATATTGCAGAAGAAAGAATCCAAGAAGCCTTCTTAAGCACATGATTGATCGAATTGCTTTCCTAACAGGTATCTGTCACAATACTAGTCAAGATTTAACCATCTAATCATCAATTTTTGGTAACCAATCATCTTCATAGCTCTGCTCAAAATCGAACTCGCTATTCTTTTGCATATCGTTAGCTGTTTCATCAAAGAATCCGCCTTTTCGATCCCAATCATAGCCTGGAATAAACGATGCAGTTGTCCGTGGTGTTTTTGTAAAGTCTGCTTTAGATCTACTACCATTTGCACCACTATCCTGACCCCAAGGAGATGCAGTATGTTTTGGGGAAGAGTCCTCACTAAGAGATTAAACCAATCAATGGTGACAATTATATCCGAGAAGGGGTTAGTATTTGCCATATGTGTAAAGTGCAAAACTATATCATATCGTATATGATACATACACAACTCATTCCACAACCACTCAATACATTCAACTTGGTTTCACAACTAGAACCAAAACCCAAATCAAAAATGTCTGTGGCCATTGTATTATGAACATATAACTTTCTGCTTACCTGAAGAGGTCAAGATTGCTGTTTTGTATTTGATACTGGTTTAGTATTGATTCAAGCTCATTGTATCTTGGCCCTTCAATACGTGCTACTCGATTACCCTTGTAAAAAACATCAAAACAAGGTAATGTTCCTACAGATGCTCTATTGAATAAACTACCTGCATTCTCGAATTCTTTAAAACAACGCAGGAAGATAGTTGCAGGATTATCACGAGCCAATCTTTCATATGATGCTTCTGTAGCCCTACAATCTTGATTCTCCGCACTTGTGAATTTGGCCACTGCAACTATTCCGTCTGGTCTCTCGGGTAGAGGTTTAGATGCAAGTTTTACTATATCTTCTAATTGATCATATAAACTTGATATTAGTTAGTGATGAGTGATTTGATATTAGTTAGTGATTGTGATTAGAAACTTGAAATGATATGAAATAATAATATAAGCATAAAGATCATTTGATATATAACTAAAACATGATATTCTCTCACCTAAACTCTCTAACTATATACGATGAGTCGACACTGCCATAATAGTTATCGTTTGTTTGTTGTTGCAATGTTGTAGTTATTCCTCGTGTTGGTGTGCTTCTTTGGCATCTATTTATACAAAATCCCTCCACCGCGCAGCCCCGCCAGATATGAGTAAGTACACTTGCTATTACAATCAGTAGGGTATTATGTATCATCTTGGCCTATTTATATCCAACTAACTACTAACAGTTGAGATTTGCAATAATTTATGAGTCACTAATTGGGAGTCTTTTGGATTTCCTAAAAGGTGCAATGCCGCCACAATCAACTCATAGACTAAACAAGTCTACTCTAGAGAGGATTGCAGCGCCTTGCTTCCAACTTCCAACAGATAAACCACTAGAGAGGTAGCTAGAAGTAACAACAGCGACTTATGATAGTATGTTTGGCGTAGTAGATACTAAAGTGGCCTCACCTCATATGTAAACATAACAACGTGCATTGGAAATAGTAAACGAAGTGGGCTTAGAGATTATAGACGGTATAATAATAACAACAATCAATATGCCAAAGAAGCCGATATTGCCAACATCAACTAATGATATCTCATCTGGAAATGGTAATGGTAGTACAAGAGTATCAACAAAGAACAATACTAATAAAAAACCTCAATCAAAAACAAACTGTCTGTTTATCGTCTTTGCAATATTAACCTTTATTGTTAGTATAATAAATATTAACTTTCATCATTCATTTCATGATGAGCATGTAATTGAAAAATCACATAGAGAATTTCAACAGCGGTTTCAAACTAGTCGGAAGGAGGTACCGCTTGTTGATGATTATGTCTCAAAGAGGGTTGATGATATTGATACCGATAACAGTAATAACAGCTCAAATATAAGCCAACAGACAACTGGTAATGATACAGAACAACATAAACTGGCAGGATTAAAGTGCAAAGAAAAGTATGGCGGTCCCGAGGATGAGTATGCCGAACAGGAAATGACTTTTTGGTCAGACATACCATCAGATGCTAGTTATAAATCACCATTCTTAGACGATACAGAAAGATTTCTAACCTTCGAACCGTGAGTTTATGTTTCTGTGATATATGTGGATAGTTTACATCATTTAATTCAGTGTATATCTTTGTTCACATGGTTACTATACATATTACCAGTGATCATGGTGGATGGAATAATATACGAATGGCAATGGAAACAGCATTAGTCATGTCCCATGCAATGGGAAGAACATTAGTTCTACCACCAAGTCAAAGATTCTATTTACTTGGAAAGGGTGATCAGAAACAACAAAATGAGTTTGACTTTGGGGACTTCTTTCATTTGGATAGTATTGCAGTTGAACATGAAGGTTTCGATGTCATTACGTCTGAAGAGTTCTTGCATCGGTTAGGTATAACAGGTAAACTGATGAATATAGAAACTGGTGAACCAGAGCTATGGGATGAGAAAGCAAAACATGGCTCGGGAAATGTCAAAACATATCTTCAAAAAGTCGGCGTTAACCCCCACTGGGATCCAATGCAATGCATAGCGGCTTTTCCTGAAGAAAAGGGCGAAGATGCAATCAACAAACTACGACAGGCCAATGAAGATATGATGAATGAAGTGGGCGGTAGGAAGAAACCGTCATTAGAAGAGTTCGAGGGCAAGCCAACTCCTGTAGATGGACCCATGGCTGAACGAATGAGAGAGATACTTGCTGAATCTTCTAGTCGATCCAAGTTATGTATATATGACACAAGATTACAAGAAGCACCAGTAATCTACTTTCCAGCAACAAAAGGTACAAGATTATTGACTCACTTTTATGCATTCATCTTCTTCTCTGACTGGAGAGCTGACCTATGGAGTAAAAGGTTTGTACGCGACCACCTTAGATACATAGATGAGATAATGTGTGCTGCTGCAAGGGTTGTACAAGCAGTGAGAGAACGAGCAAAAGACAACGGTGGACTATTTGATAGTATGCATGTCCGTAGAGGCGACTTCCAGTACAAGAAGACAAGACTTGAAGCATCAGAACTTATCAAAAAGAGTAAAGACAACCTAACAGAAGGTGGATTAATATACATTGCTACAGATGAAAGAGACAAATCATTCTTCGGCCCATTTAAAGAACATTACAATATTGTCTTCCTCGACGATTTCAAGCATCTGCTACCGGGTATCAACACAAACTTCTATGGTATGTTAGATCAATTAGTAGCTTCGAAAGGAAGAGTCTTTTATGGTACCTGGTGGTCAACCCTATCAGGATACATTAACAGAATGAGAGGTTATTACATTGCAAAGCACAAACTTGATGGCTATTTAGATGGCACCATGCCAAGCTATTACTTTTTTCCTGATGAGAAATCGACCCAAATGCAAAAGTATCATCCAGTAAAGAAACCTATATACATGAGAGAGTTTCCAACAAGTTGGAGAGACATTGATAAAGGCATAGAAGAGATTCATCAAAAGAGATAAATGACCAAGACAAAAAGAATTAATTAACTTTATGATTGGCCAATCGACTATCGTTTTCCTACACTTCTATAACAGGGGACTATCGTCCTTCTTCTATACATATTCTCCCTCTAATTACCAACTTTTTAATAGTAATCATCCTTCAACCAAACATCTGGTTTCAACGGTGTCGTACTGTCTCTATCCCCGAAACTATAAATCTGGTTCAAGTTAATAGTACAAACTTTGTATTCAACATTGAACCTCCATACCTTACCCTCATTATTCGGCGGAAGAAGATATATATCACTTGATGCACTAGTCACATCGTTCAATACTCCTGCATCGCCATATCAAATCTCTCGTGCTATGCCGACACTTGGCCATGTCCTCATTAACGAGACACATGATATGTACACTGAAATTGTTCAACCATATATCAAATCAATTATCGATAGCGGGTCATTATCATGGATAAACAATGTCGTGGAAGGTAAAAAAGAGGTAGAACGGTTGTTAGTAAATCATAAAGAGTTTGTAATCAATGTCGATACAAAGTGGAGGACTCATCCACCACCATTGACAACTCCTCGAAGTGAATGGTATAATCATCCTTCTACTGCAGATTTGTATTGTCTTGGCATTGTTAGAGATTCAAGCATTACATGTATTAGAGACTTGAGAGGTCAACATATACCATTACTAAAAGCAATGGTAAAGGAAGGTTTAGCCGCTATCAAGTCAACATATGGAGTGCAAGCTGAAAATCAGATTCGTGTATTTGTACACTATCAACCTCAGTTTTATCATTTTCATATCCACTTCACGAGATTGGAGAATGAGGTTGGGTGTAGTGTTGAGCGTGGTCATTTAGTAAGCGACATCATTCAAAACCTTGCAATGGACAGCGGTTATTATACCAAAAGAATGTTAACATACAAGCTGAAGAAGGGCAGTCCTCTTGAGAATTTGATTGCTACTCACATCAATAATGAAGGAGGCGAATAGTGACAGTTGGCTGTTCTAAATAAACTTAATGTAATTAAATGCATTACATGAATCCAAAATCTTTGTATGTCTTTCTGGGATAGCCTTCTTCCTTCCTTATACTTTCTGTGCATCTGATTGTATACTCTGCAATGCTATCGACCATAGCCCAAGTATAAGAGGGAGGACAGAACATTCCATTTGCATCTATCATGCCGTACTCAATGTATATAGCTTTTACACTTGTTGCTAGACATATAGATGAGAGGGAGTTTAAGCCCGAACCAATCATAACACAATAAGCAGAAGCATATGCTTCATTCGCCTTATTCAACAATTCATTAGTGATCTTGGCATCTGTTATTGGAGAAGGAACAATGTAACCAGCGGATGGACGAAGCAGCGGATCGCAACCTCCAAAAGGATCCGAGTAGTCATAATTGTACTCAAAGAGCATTCCATCACATACATTTTCAAGAAGAAGTTCATCTTGGATAGTTCCTCTAACACTCCATTCATCTGTCTTTTCTCCCAATACACCATTACTCTTTGGTATAGAGTTAGCCCAAAGCAAAGCCAAGTGTGCTCGTATATCCATTGAAAGTGCTGCTGATTGTACTTCTCCGCCAATCAACAAATTGCTTAGTTCGTTTCCCCACTTGTCAGCAGTTTCTCTTGACATGTCTTGCTCTAAATGATTTGTATTCAGATTCAAACCCATGAATGAAAATCGATTACGAGTTAATGATAATGATTCCATGGCTTTCATACCATGCTGTTCACATCCAAAATCAATACTTGTATATAACATTGGATCGACTGGGTTGTTATTTATACGTGATAGTAGTTGTAATGAATTGGCTAGTATTTGATCATATGACTCTAACGTTGGTCCTAAGAATAGTAAAGCATTTTGTAATGATGATACAGTCTCAGAAGATAATTTTTGTTGTGGTTTATTATCGTCTGGTGTTTTCGGGAAGAATGCTACTTGTTGTGCTGGAGGTATAGGTGATTGCCGATCTTCCTTCTGTATATTGTTTGCTAACACATCTCGTGTACATAGAGCCATTGCGGCTGCTAATGCCTCATCTGTACTCCCAACAACAATCAGTGGTGATTTACTATTCTCTGCAAATAATCCATTGTTATTTGTAGATGATATTTGATGTTTGTTGATGTGATTATAATAAGTAGATGTTGATACAAAGCTATCAACCAATATTGCAAATAGCAATAAAAGAAAGACGCCAATTATACCCATCTTCATACTTATCTTCAGCTAAACATAAGGTCTTCACTTATCATATCTAACTACTAACTACTCGTCAAAGATACCGATTTGTAACTATCTTCTAGCGCATAATGGTCTCACTATTAAACATACACACACATCACAAGCTGTTGCAATCAAAGAACCTCCTGTCAACTAAAACAATGCCGATGATGCATTTCAATGGTTGGGAAGAGATGAAATTGCAAAGCTTCGATAGCAGGGCGTTTGTGGATGATAAATCATTTGATTGATAATCAAACATAAATCAAATATACTGAGAAATATTTTTTGCAAACACTCTCATAGTATTGTTGCAAAGAACATACTTGAAGATTCAACAACAGGGCTTCAGTACTAACGATACCAACTAAGCAAAGGTAGATAGCATTGCAATCAATAGCAATTATTATAAACAATGGGGCATAGAGTAAGCAAACCTCGATATACTGCAACAACATCGCTGGCCATATTATTAGCAATAGCTTCATCGTCAGCTGATTCATACAGGCCTTCGACATCCTCTTCATGTTGTAGCTGCTTTGTTTCACGACCACAGTCTGTTAATCCGTGGGCACTCCCTACATCGACAACAACTACTCTACACGCTTCTTCGTCATCTACGATTCTTACTGCAAAGACGGTACCTCCACCAAATTCCAGACTAGGACGATTGCAACAAGCATCTTCAATATCACAAGCATCTAGAAGTATACAGCGACAACCTCCGGGTACTAAACGTAGTCAACGTGCAGTGACTAGTAGAGGAAGTGGTGGTGGTAAGGACAAACATAGACAAACAGATTTAAGATATGCCACACATTATAGTGAGGATACCCATATCTATTCTAGTGGAGGAGACGGTGAAGATTCATTAGCTATAACAAGGGCAACAACTGCTCAAAGTATAAACAGGAAAACATCAGCAGCTACATATAAACGAGGAAAGAGAGCAAAGATGTTACGATTCCTTGATAGAAGGCTTGCCCGATTACATCTCACTCCCTCAAACTATACTAATTCATCAAACTCTAATAAGAATAATCAACGTCGATTAGATTATGAACAACAAAAGGCAGCATGGGCAGCCAAATATACATCTGTGAAACGGTTAAGGAAATCATTTGGTTCGAATAAAAATCGGATATGGGGAGATTTCGATCCTACATCTACAAGAAGATTGTATCATACATTATTACCCCGTGCATTATTAGAATTGAAAGGATTGAGAGATGGATTGTTATCTACCAAAGATGATGTTGAGGGAAAGAATGTTACAATAGAGGGTGAACAGGATAGAAAAAAAGTTAAATCCAAATCAAATAATAGACTGCCATGGTCGTCAAAGGATGAGAAGTCCAACAACATAGATGACAGTATGGAGAATAACTATCTTCAACAAGAACTCAAAGAATTGGCACCGTTAGCATATCAGGCACGTCTAGCTGCTAAAAAGTATGCCCGTGAACGATCACGCCTACCCGGACGTATCGGCTCAATGCTATATGATGGATATCGTTCATGGAGACGATATGGCAAATGGAAATCTACGGGCATGACATGGGAACAGGTTTGGAATAAATACGAAGATCAGGTATTGCAAGAAGCCATGAGTGAATTGGAGAACGGTACTGCTGTTGATGACGAGGCTAAGAATGCTATATTTAGCAGCAGTACAAGTGATGAGAAGATTGAGGGAGTTGCTAATAGCGTTACCCGTGGAGAAGATATTGATGATGAGGAATTAACCGCACGGATATGTTTGAGAATACTCGAACGATCCGTTGTTACAAATGGAGCTATTGATAAGCTATTCCTAAAGGAACTTGCTAAGGAAGACGGTGAAGACGAGAATGAGATGATAGAACGGGGTAGCAATAAATCCGTGGCCAGGAAGAGACGACGGGTACGACGAAGAAGATTACGCCGTCGTGAAAAGAGAATACAGGCAGACTTGCAGGCTATAGAAATGAAGTTTGATGATGATATTAGAGAATTGTTGAAATATAGCACACTGGCTACACAGGAGGGTGAAGATCGGCGTAGCAAGAGGAAACGGGGAGCATTCTTCTGGAAGTCTAATAAATCTTCTGATCTTACCGATAAAGAGAAGAGAGAAGAAGAAGCAAAAGGTATGGATATTGAAGAGGGGATATCTTCCTCTTCTAACGACTCTGTCAGTACCGCTACCGCTGATACTTCAGTTGAGTCAGTTGAGCAACTTGCGGCTGACATGCTTAAAGAAGATGTCTCATCTCCCGCCGAAAACGATACTTCTGACAGTTCTAATAGAGATGCCAACAAGCTCCGCAAGCTTGCTATAAATGAGGTATTTGCACTCCGCTTATTAGCTACTACCAAACAGAGGTTGTCCTTATTACAGGCATTACCATCACTCGGTGGAGATGTAGGAGTAGAAGATGATATCTCATCAGCAGACTCGGAAGATGATACTTCAAAGGATGGTCAATAAGATCAATTCAATACATACTAGCATGTTTGACTGGCTACACATGTTTAATATCTATGGAACTTCTTATATTGGCTGCTACTAAATGAAATAATACTATGAGTAAAAATAAAACGCTAAACAATACCACACTATCGTATTGAAGTCCAATACCTAAAGGGGTCTGTCCTTGGCTATGCAGACCATTGTCTCTCAATCTACGACTAGGATACGAAAACCGGTACTCAATTTTTTGTGCATAAAATCACCTTACTTTCAATATCACCTTTGACCTGATTGCCGCTGGTCAATACGACATGGACAACAAATCTGCGCCATCCTCTGATACTAAATAACTAACATTGTCTAATAATATATTAATCGTCCATTGGCCGATCGATCTTACGCCACTGACTAATATTTAACAACAAATTCACAAGATGCCAACTTCATCACGAAAAAAAGTAGCAGCCTCAACTTCAACTACTAAACAGACTCGATCATCTCGTCGATCATCCACCCGTGGTAAAGCAAAGGAAGAGGAGGTATTAGATGATGCTAGTAAAAATAATGATGCACCAAATCCATCATCTAAAGATATAAAAGAAAGTGGCAGCAATAACAATACGTATGAGAAGGCTGAAACTGCTGAACCTCCTCAAGTAAAGAAGACAGAACAAAAGGAGGATGATGGTGATAGTAAGCCCGCGGCCGTTGATCAATCACAAGCTATTATGAATAATAATAACATGATGATGCAACAAACATCCAATAATAATCAATATTTACCATCTAATGCCTATATGGGGAGTAATTATATGGGTATGATGAATAACTTTTCCCCAATGGCCATGTCAAATGACCCTGCCATGCAGGCAGCAATGATGCAGATGATGCAAAATAATGGCGGAGGAGGGAGTTTTAATTATCCACAAGCAGTAGTACAAACATCAGCAGCGGAAGCAGAGAACTTTCCCGAAACTTTATTTGATGTTCTTAGTGAGGAAAATACCAATCACATCGTTTCATGGTTAGCACATGGTAAAGGATTTATGATTACTGATAAGCAGGCGTTTGCTAAAGTGTTGCTGCCAAAGTACTTTGATGGCTGTAAGGTATGTTGTTATATTACTATATCTATGGGTTGCTGTTAACACATGATCTAACACATGATATGTTCGTACTAACACCTAAATGTTTCCCCCTAGTTTACCTCATTTACAAGAAGGTTGAAGCGATGGAACTTTGAAAGGGTAGCCCGTGGACCAGAAATTGGAGCTTATTACAACCCCCTTTTCCAACGTGATAATCCCGAATGGGTTCTTAAGATGCGCTATCGAATGGACGATAGTCAGTTTGCTAATGCCAAAGCACAGTTACAGGATAAGATGCCAGATTTGGTAGTAAATAACAATATACCCATCCCAGAAGATCAAATGCATGAATATCAACAAAATTATGTCCTATCGTCCAAGATTTCGTCACAGACTAGGGAATTCTTTGCCAACGGTCCAGCTGATGTATTACCACTACCCAGTTCCTTACCCAAGCGTACCAAGAAGGAGAAATCTCCATCGACGCCACCCCTGGATAATCCTGAAGAGATTCGTATGATGGAACTTCAACAACAAATGATCATGTCTCGGTCCATGCAAAGTCAATCTGTGGCAGCAGGGGGCATGCCAAGTCTACCCGGAATTCCTCAAGCTTATGACCCTGCAAATAATCCTCCCGAGACACAACAACAAGAAGGTCTAAAAACTGTCTTGATGACCAATGAAGAGCAGAAGAGTTATTTAGAGTACAAGGCAATGAAACAAAATGGGGAAGTTTGAGTTGTAAGATGAGAACAAATGATATATGTATTTATAACCTGTCATCGTGTATAAAAGGCAGTTAGGGATCAAGAAAGTAAAGATAATGAAGAAAATAAATGAAGATTATGAGTTTACTCGACTACCTCTTCTGCATGCTGACTCGGCAAGTCAACAGCTTCATCATCATGATACATTACTTGGTACAACTTGTTGTTCCATTTGTACTGAATACTTAATACAACTGCCAAGTCTCTCCTATTCTGTTTAGTACCCACGAGCTCTTCTTTCCACCAGCCAAAGAGACTGTTTCTTGTGTTGCTTTCTTTCTGAATTGTGTGTTGTATTTCCCATTCATCATCACTGACAAATGCAAGCAAATCATAGAACCCAAGCATGTGCTTCTTAGAAACCGCTGGTAGGTGTAGTGACGAATTGGTGACCCAGAATTGAAGTTGTGTGGTAGCTTTCATTGTATGATTCATCATCATGTCGCTTTTGGTATCTCTATACTGTATCCATTGACGACTTGTATTGTCCATAACACCATATATAGCCTTTATAATCACAAGCCCTCCCTGGTCTTCTTCTCTCTTGGTAGCCACCCTAGCTTGTTTCTTCATTAAGTTTACTTGACGTGCTGTATGTTCTTGAACCTTGACTAGTTGATGCTGCTGCTGCAACCAATTCTCTTTCTCCTCTTGCTCCTTCTCAATCTCAAAGTTTGGAGAAGAACTATTTTTGTCTACCAATTCTTTTCCAAGCAATATCTTCAAGAACCTCAGACGAAGCGTAGACGTCACCCCGCAAAGTAGCTCACTTACAATTATATCCACTACAATCGAAGTCAAAGAGACATATATTATCCTTACTAAAGAGTCCCAGGCTGTAGTTGCGATAGGGTAGATTGTCACTGGTATTAAAAGACGTACATCACCTCGCTCTAATTGAAATAACCAAGATGTAGTACCCTGCTTCCACCACTCACTGTTCTCGAATATATTACCAAAGGTATGTCTCATACCAACACCCAGTCGGGCATATCTCGAAGATAAAAATGTTCTGGTAAATATGGTTCCAAGTGAGAATAGTTGATCGGTGTGACAATACTCAACTGTACTATGACCAGTTTGTGTTGATGAAACATCTTGTTCTATTTCCAATTTCACATTGGATGAATATACTGAAGAGACTGAACTTTTATTGCCTATACAGTTGTGATGTGTGATAGGTTCTTCCTCTCCTCTGCCAGGCTTGATGTTTGACATCCACAACGCTTCCCCTCCAGTCAGAGGCATACCATATCCTAAAGTTAATGTCAACTTGGGCAAAAGGCGATTACTCATGCCAGTCATGTTTGACAATGTCAGATTCATATGTTGCATATGTATCGGAGATGTAGAACTTGAGCTTATATTTGTAGGTGAGAATATGAGTGGTGGCGAGGGTGCAATCTTCATCAACCAATTGGCATGCAGTGAATTATTGAAATCATGTGATGCTGATATAATATAGTCACTTTGTAATGAAGGAGATGTTATCATTGAACTAGTATTCTTCTGCATTCTTCTGACTCTACCACCATTCTGAGTAGAAGAGCTAATATTATAAAAAGGATTGCCCATATCAAATCGAAGATGTGTCTTCCCATCCAAAGTTTGCAACGTAGTACCTACAAAAGCCTTTGTTGATGATCCCACATGTAAATTGTAATGCATGTCACTAACTAAATACTGGTGTCTTTTACTATTATATCCTGATATAAGTGGTGGCCAAGATATCAAAGTTGGTATTCTATAATTCATTGATAATATCGAGTCCGAATATCCTTCGTCATGTTTAGTTGCAGATGTTACTCCGGCAGCTAAATAATATCCCAAGTGTTGTTTCAATCTTTGTTTAGCTTGCTTTAGATCTTCATCACTATATCCTTCTAAACTTCTTGGTTGTACAATAGTTGGTGGCGGAGGAAATGATGTAAAGAGTGATATCCTTGATTGATCGATTGAATATGTAGGTGCATTACTGTCTTTACTTATCTTCTCCTTCGTACCATAATGTGTTGGTAATGTCATATTTACTGGTAGTAAGATCATACCTCTTTTGACATGTGATATTGTAGGATCAATTAAGCACTTATCATCATGTCTCCTTCTTATACTTCTATCAGTTTTATCATCTTTAGATTGATGTTGTTTTATTGATGATATTTGATCAAGTTTATGATCATCATCTTTGTGTTCATATAGGGGCTCGTCGTTTGGATAGACCTCACCAATATGTTCTAAATCATCATCAATATTATCGATATCATCAAATGTCGGTACTTTATTGTTGTTGTTCCTACCCTTCATGATTGATGATCGTTGTATCCAAAGTTCAGTTTTGTAGTTATTGCAATGTTGCAACCAAGTATTGGCAGCTAATGCCGTCTCTCAAAGATATCAAGAAGAATAACCACAATCAAAGTAGACATGTCATTTTTCATGCAATTGAAAACTCTGTTTGGAAGATACTTTATTCCACATGTAATAATTTCAGTGGTTGTGGTCCTTTGCCTTTCTCAGTTTCTACGCCTCACAAAAGTTGAATGAAGTTGAATGGTTGTTCGGTGAGGTGAAGAGATATGAAGATAAAGTCATTGGCGTCTCTTATCCTACTTCTCTTAATCAATAATATCAATCTTCAATCATCATTAGCTTTTATTACACCTCCACCACCGCCTACAACAATCTCTAGAAAAAATACCACAAACAAAATTATGAGTAACACCTCTACTACAACCTCCAAAAAAGAGGTAGTAGCAATTGGTCCTGATTTAAACTCCACACGTAGTAAAATGGATAAGAAATTATATCGTTTTATAACATTAGCTAATGGATTGAAGTGTGTTTTGATTTGTGATACTACTGCATTACGTCAGCGTAAGTTAGACGGCTATTATGAAGATGATGAAGATAGTAGTGAGGGCAAAGGAGATGGTAGCGAGGACCACGAAGGTGATGATAGTGATGATGAAGAAGATGAAGATGATGGATTACGCAAGGCAGCAACAGCATTACTTGTCAATGTCGGATCATACCACGATCCTCCGTATCTACAAGGATTAGCACATTTTTGTGAACACATGTTATTCCTTGGTACTGAAGATTTTTCTATAGAGAATGAATATGATAAATTTTTATCACAACATGGTGGTGATGATAATGCCTATACAGACATGGAACATACGTTATATCATTATTGTATTCCACAAGATGGTAGTAATGGTGATAAGACTGTATGGAAAGCGTTGGAGATGTTTAGTAGTTTCTTTAAATGTCCGTTGTTGAAGGGCGATAGTGCCGAACGTGAATTGAATGCTGTAGAGAGTGAGTTTGAGTTGAATAAAAAGGATGATGATAATAGATTGTCTCAGTTGATGGCGTATACTTGTGGTATGGATGGTGAAGCGCCATTAATGGGAAGGGAATATAAAGAGAAGGGAGTAAAGAATGAGAAACCATTCCATCCATTTGCCAAATTTCCTTGGGGTAACATGCAATCGTTACGAACTGAGCCTGAATCCAATGGTATTAATGTTATGAATGAGCTACGAGATTTTTACAATACACACTACTATGCACGGAATATGAGGTTGGTAGTAATGGCAGGGTATGAACTTGATGACATCCAACGTCGTGTGGTAGAACATTTCAAGGATGTACCCGCCAGTCCAAGAGTGTGTAGTGATGGTATCGATGCAACAACTTGTGTTACCAATTTACATCCATACAAGCTACCATTTCATACCAGCTCACTGCAAAAGTTATATCGTGTAATACCAGTTCGTAATCATCATACGCTGTCCCTAACTTGGCAGATACCTTCACTGTGTCCACATTGGAAGACAAAGCCAGCAGATTACATTGGTCATCTTCTAGGTCATGAAGCATCCGGATCAATTCTATCAGTGTTAAAGGAGAAAGGATATGCAATGAGTCTAACAGCAGGTACGGGGGAAGATGGCTTGGGAGATGCTTCTACCCATGCCCTCTTTTCACTAGACGTCTCCTTGTCGAAGCGTGGTATGAAACACTGGGAGGAGGTTATAAAGATTGTATATGTTTACATTGGCATGCTCAAATATCACTTTCTAGAAGGTCATGTTGGTGTTACTGGAAAGAAGGAGGAGGGACTTGCACCTTGGATCTATAATGAGTTGAAGTCTATCGCTGAATTGTCATACATGTTCGCTGATGAGGGGGATGTAACTGATGTCGTTGAAGAAGTAGCTGAGAATATGGCTCCATGGTGCAACCTTCCTGACGAAAGAATACTTGATAATGAATTACTCTTAGGAGATGAGGTGGATAATGATGCAGTCAAGACATTATTATTCGATCACTTAACTCCTAAGAATATGAGAATCGATTTGATGTCGTCGCTGTTCGGTCGCGATGCTGACTTCAACGATGATTCAGGTGTAGATGAAGAGGAAAAGAAGGAAGAAAGTGAGGAAGACGATGAGATTGTGATTCAACCAATGGATTTAGATGATGAAGACCACTTGATATTTGACAAGGAGAAAGCCGGGCCAGCTTCTAAAGAGCCTCGATTTGGTACAAAGTACTGGGTGGAGGAAATCCCGACTGAAGTAATTCAACACTGGACAGAAGCTGCACAGCCCCAGCTTCCTTCTTCTGATTTGGCAATTGGTCTACCTCCACAGAACACATATATACCCACGAATTTAGATCTCAAGCCCCTTCCAGCAGATGACGCACACCACCCATTACTTAATTGCTCGGTGAAGGTGTGCATCAGTGTAGGCAAGAAAAAATTGTGGGTGCCAGCGGCTGTGACAAAGTTCAAGACTGAGAAAGGTGTACATAGTCTATCTCTGTCATATGAAGATGAGGGTGAAAAGTGGCATATCTTAGATGATCATCATGTGTACGAAAAGCTGGACAAAGATGACGATCAACACCTAGAAGTAGGACATGAAGGTAGCTTCGACAAGGGAAAGAAGTTCAAGGTAACGGCTGTACCTCAAGAGGGAGAGAGAATTGTCTTTAATTATGGGGACTCTGGTCACGATTATGATGTAGAAGATGGCTTGGTCTTTCCACCAATACCACCAGCTTCTCCACAGTCGCGTCTTCCATGTCTTGTATATGAAAAGAACTCAATCAAGATGTGGCACCTTCAAGATCGCAAGTTTAAGCGTCCAACGGCTGATTTAAGAATTTCATTTACTTGTGAAGGACTAAATGATTCAGCACTGAATCAAGCATGCATGTCGTTATTCATCAAGCTATGTGCTGATGCTCTAACAGAGACTTGCTACCTCGCTAGTGTATGTGATTTAGGAAGCTCTATCGGACGTACTGATACCGGTTTTTCAATCCGAGTCCACGGGTATGATGATAATCTAATGGCTTTGACCAAGGAGGTTTTGGGAGTCGTCATGAGCTTTAGGGGAAGAGATGACAAATCAGATCTTCCTTCTATCATCAAAGATGGAAGATTTGAAGCGTGTCTGGAAGTTCTCTTGAGACAATATTCCAATGCAGGCATGGATGCGTCATCCTTCTCTGCTTCTCTTCGTCTTCTGTGCTTAAGACCATCCATGAAGAGCTCCTTCTCCAAGCTGAAAGCTTTACAAGGTATCACAATCGCTACCTTTGTCAAAGTGATGAATGGTCTCTTGAAGAGATTGACAGGTAAGCGAATGTGCACAAGATGTGTACCTTTTATTGCCATATCTAACTTGTACCTTCTTAATTTGACATGTGTATGTACAGTTGAGGCACTTTATCATGGTAATGTTGACAGAGATGATGCCTACAAGGCTGCAAATGTCATCTCAGAAGCATTAACTTGTCATCATGTTGGGTTGCCAAAAAAGAAGATGCCATCCAAACTAGTAATGAAGACAAAGAGCTCTATTGAGGCTCACAAGATTGTCGTTCCTACAATTGACGAGAAAGATCCGAATACTGCTGTTGAAGTATACTTTCAGTTTGCCAAGGATGACAATTCCGAGTCTGCATTACAACAACGAGTCCTCGTTGACTTGCTTGAACATATCATTGACGAGCCTATGTATAACACAATCAGAACAAAGGACCAATTTGGCTATGAGGTCTCGTGTGGAAGTAGATGGACTTATGGTGTACTAGGTATGAGTTTTAGAGTCGTGACATCAATTAAGAGTGCGGTAAGTAGTTGTGTATGCAATGATGCGTCCTCTCACTCTATGTATCTCTTGCACTGACTGATCATAACATCCCTACTACATTATTGTCACACAGGAGGAAGCTAGCAATCGCATTGATTTGTTTCTCAAATCATTCCGAGCTGAGCTTGAGTCTATGGATGATGAAACTTATATGCAGCATCTAGTCTCGGTGGCAATGAATAAGCTTGAAGGCTTTGATTCGATGGCTGAAGAGACTAGTAGTCACTGGTCAGAAATAGTTGAAGGAAGGTACGAATTCGAGGCTTTTCGAAAAGAAGTACTCTGCTTGAAAGGAACAACAAAAGAACAGCTATTGTCTGCATTTGATGAATGGTTGAATCCAGTGTGTAGTCAAGGATTGCCAAAGAAGAGACGTCAACTGATCGTCCATGTCATCGGCTCCGGTGAAGGTCCATCTTCTGACAATAGACCTAAACTTGATGATGAAACTGCAGTTGGTGACGAGGTTGATCGAGTACTGAACGACTTTTACACATCACTCAAACAAGATAGTTGGGGAAAGATTGTTCACAAATAATAACTTCTCCTGTCTCTTCAGTATAACCTTTAAGGTAGAGATATTGCATCTGCTCAATAACACCAAGTCATTATCATATTATATATACATCTCTATTCTTTATACATATCATGTCTGTTATCTCTACCAAGGCACTCAACATTCTATCAACCAAGCTTACCAACTATGTATTCATTGAATTTCAGAAACAAAAAGTAGAACAGGCCAAGCACTGCTCCTAATGATATCGTTGTAAACGAAGTCCTTGGGTTGAAGATTGGGTAAAAGTGAAGGCCTAGTCTATCCATAACAAGCAAGTAAAGTAGCGAATAGCTCAACGCTACCGCATAGGCGACCCATAAATCTGATACTGTAAACAATCTTACACGATCACCGGTGACAATGTTCAATGTCGCAAGAGGGAGATTTAACAGGTGTATGTTTGTCATGAAGAAGCCAAAGTTGAATCTCAAAAACTGAGTTCTCTTCTCTCCTTTAGGTACTGATTTGAATGCTATAATGGGAAGAAGGATGAAATTCCTGGAAGATGCGCGTTATCATGATTTATGATGATGAAAGAGAGGTAATAATAACTTGTGTTAGTACAGTGATTTGCAAAATCGAGCACACGAATTCACATGTTTCACTTCCCAGATACTCCACACAACGAATGCATTGATGAGTGTAACCAATCTAATTGACGACCCAATTGTTGCTAATTTTGATGCCCATATTGTGTAATTGTTTGCTGCTAACATCCAAGCCATGTAATCAAAGCCAGCACGTGCGGTGAGTAGAATCCAAGACCATCCAGTAAAGCTTATAGGAAAGGCGCCGATACTGCCTAGCGATATACGGGCATGTATCATGACAATTAAACCCCAGAGAAAGATTGATAAATCAATTGCAGTAGCTTTGGGCATACCCAAAAAGTAGACATCTTCCTCATTCAATTTACTAATTGCAGAGTTTTCGAACTCTAATTTTGGTTTGTAGTATATTATGGATGTATAACAGAATGCCAGAGCTAAGCATACAAATGGTGACCAATACCCAACTCTCATCCATAATGGCAGCCAATCAAACCATCCATTAAAGCTACCGTTATTGTCATATATCAACCATTTAAACCTTGGTGTTTCATCATCTCTTGGGAAGTAAGATGTACGCCGATGAAATGGTGTAGCACCGGCAGCACTTTTGTTCTTCATTTTACTATTATAATCATCACTGGATGTATCACTACTCTCTGATGACGATACGAGTGTGGGATTGTTCTTTCCGATATGATCAAACATTGTGAGATATGTTATGCTGTCTATTTGAGTTGCAATAACTCCCCCAAACAAATAATGAGAGACTGCCGACGACCGACGACCCGACTCTTCTTAATGTCTCCAACTATAAACTCCTTTATACTACACTACTTCTGCTGGTGCAAATAACTTTCACACGATCCTCTACTACACAACACAAAACAAACAAATAAAAAACACACTTTTCTTTACGAATAAATTTATCCGTTCGGCGATAGCTGGGGACTGCTTGTTTAGAGAGAGAGCATGGTTGTAATCAGCATATCTTATTAATCGGCACCTTTATGCATTGCAATATTGATTTTAGTACTTTATCATACCAACATGAATAATCTACCGCCTACACAACAAAAACGACAAGAAGTAGGATTTCTCTTGCTTGAAGAATGTGAGGTTCTATGCTCGTCTACATACTCTACAACTGCAGGAGTATGGTATAATATAGATATACAGTCCGGTACTAATTTAACTAATGATATAGATGGTCATAATGATTGTGAATTTGCTCCGTGTGATTTAGTATTACGACCATCTTCTACCATAAATGACAATAATAATATCTTGAGTAATGCCAATGAGATTTTACCATTTAATGGATTATTATCTGAAATGTCAATTAATGAAGTTGATATTAATGGTAATAGCTCTACATCGCGTAGATCGGATGCATCCTTATTGGCTGGGTTGTGTATTGAAATTGATAATCAGGCAGATACGTATGAGCAGCAGAAATCTGATTTAGATGAGGCGAATGATAGTATACATTTGAGACAACTTCGTACTGCAAGTGTACAAATCATGTTTTGGAAGGGTAATGGTAAAGATAGGGATCAAGCTTTAAGTACCGGGGTTGATGGGGAGACACAACCTAGCCCACATCATAGTGTATTTGATATGTCAATGGATGGTGATGGTAATTCTGAAGGTAATATAGAGGAGTTAGTAAAGATGAAAGCCTCGATGCTAGTCACATTCTCGCTCCCAATAAAACCTGATAATAGTGGTAGAGGGAAACATACACTAGAGGGGAATATCGGCAAGAAGAAGACATTAAAAACTAAAATGCTTTCTTCTGGTCTTCAATTACTGGGTTCAGTTATTAGATGTGATTGGGATTATCTTGCTACAAATATGAATAAACTTCAACAGAGGGCTCTTGTTGTTACTAAGAAAGAAGACAATAAGTCAGTTAGAAAACCATTCTTCCCGACCTCTATGAATGTTGAGGAATTATACGATCGTATTAGTGGGGCGGGAAAAAATAACACTGAAGATACACAAGAGCTGAACGATGGTAGTAGTATGAGTAGTCAAACCTCTGGTACGAACATGACATTTCTAGATTTGCCGATTGATATAATTTCAACATCCATTGCAGGCTATCTTCGAGCTCCTAGCCTACATGCCCTTCGTGTTACAAATCGCAAGATATGTAAGTTGCTTCGTCCTGTCGTACCTGGTCTCAAGCTGAAGCTCTTCCAACATCAAATAAGAAGTCTCGAGTGGATGGAGATGCGTGAACGTCAGTGTATCACGGAGGGTGATCTTTTAAGACGAAAAAACAAGACAGCTGCTGGTGAGGCGGCATGTGGGGGAGATTATCACCGGGCTGTCACTGGAGGATCCACAGTATTATTAATACCTAGACCTGACTGTGTTTATACAGGGGAAACAAACGAATCGCTGAGGTTTGATTCTTTATCGGGTTGCAAGGTGCAAATCCCAACACAGAGTAAAACACTGTGTGCACGAGGAGGGCTTCTGTGTGATGATCCTGGGCTCGGCAAGACTATAACTGTCCTGTCTCTTATTTTGAGATCGTTTGGGCTAAGTACCGAATCTACAACAAGCGCCATTGATACTAGAGATGATGACAACTTGTTCTATACCTACTGGTCATCAACTTTCCTCACTCAACATGTACGAAGACCAGCTATCCTCAAATTGATTACAAGTATCCAAAAGTCTGATATAGAGTCTGGATGGTTTATTATACCGGTAGACTTGGATTTTTGTCTAGATTATCTTGACATCATTTCACAACCAATGTGTCTTCAAGATATTAGGATAAAGTATGATAAGGAGGACTGTCTTGACTTTAAGATGTTTGAAGAAGAGGTTAGACTATGCTTTTCTAATGCCATGGAATATAATTCTCCTGATAGTGCCATATACAAAGCTGCTGAGAGATTGATAAAGAACTTCAAAAACATCATACTCGAGTTCAAAGAGGAGCAGCTTAGAACAGCAGCCAAGTCAATAAAACGAATGTCAAAAGATGAAAACACTCGTCATTTGGTGGATGCCTTTGAAACAAAGAAGAAAGCAGAGATTGAGGAAACATTGGTATCGTCTTCATCTACATTGCTCGTAGTACCGGTTGCACTTCTAAACCATTGGGAAGAACAGATGATGCATCATATTGATTTCAACTACTTCTTAGTAAATAACCAGTCCAACTCCCCGTTGATATATTACCACACGACCAAACAAACTACCAAGACAATGAAAGCATCAAATACCCGTATTACTTTCGATTTAAATAACGTCAAACACCCCCTTATATTCATTGATGATGGATCGAAAG
>Ga0075439_12942_pt1 | contig 26062 bp, 16 predicted proteins | sample MintriSingleCell_FD_74264 | JGI IMG/M metagenome (GOLD analysis project Ga0075439, IMG submission 74264) | Marine eukaryotic communities from Monterey Bay, USA to study complex ecological interactions - Minidiscus trioculatus JGI Plate_4_G5... | ecosystem: Environmental > Aquatic > Marine >... | reverse complement strand
TACCCAAACTAGTATATCCCTCATCATATAAGCAACAATATGGTAAATTAAATAACCGTAAAAAGTACCATACGTTACCATATGTCCAATTTAATATAGGATTCACACGTAAGAATGGTGGCATGTAATGTGATGATGGTGCGTATATACCCTGTGAACCTGCATTTGGATCATTCTTACGTGTACCTAGTACAAATGCCAATGGGAATGGTGTTGTTGATATTGATGATGATGATGATATATCATTACCAGAGGGATTAACATTCCTCTCAACTAAATATTTCAATCCATCACCAAAGCTTACACCCTCCTTAAAAGCAATCATATCAACATCATATTTTATAACTGTATCATGTAATAATGATAATACCTCTGGGAATTCATCATTATGTTGAAAGTATATAACACGTGGTCTTGATATTATATATTCATCTTCTTCACCTTCCTTGTTCTTTGTAGCTTCATGTTCTGCTAATTGTTTTTGACAATAATGTGCATGTACCGCTCTTACCAAATGAAAAATAACCACCGCATCCTTACCACCGTTATAACTACTAATTATATTATGTTGACCATATAATCTAAATGACATTTCAATATCATGTATGGATTGTGTTATTAATTTGGATATGTAGGGGTCTGTGCAGGATGTTAATTGGTTGTAGAATTGGATGGCTGAGTTGTATGCCGTTGGTGACCATTGTGCTGCTACTGTTGTTGATGTTGATGATGATTCTTTTGATTGTATGACATGACAAAATGGTGAAGAAATGGAATCATCATCGCTATTACTGTGGACATCAACTACACGCCAATTGGGTAGTTGCTTTATTTCTTTGTAATCTGACGATGGAGGAGATACCACAGTAGTAGCACCACTGTTGCTACTGACAGTTCCACCATCTTCGGGTGTCATAATAGCTGCTACAATAGTCCTTCTTCTACGATGATAAGCTTTAGTGTGATGATATGAAGATCCTATTACTCGAGGAGAAGCAAATGAAAATGCTTGATGTGTTAACAAATTATGTTTTTGCAGTGAAAACTTTTTGGTTGTTATGTGTTTCCTATCACGAGGCCAGAATGCAGTAGCGATTAAGAAGTTACAGCATAGTAGAAGAATGGACACTTTTATGACGAATCCTACCATCTTATTTCTTCTGGGTATATTGGGTTCATTCTTCCCATTAGTATGGCGCAAATACTGACAAATAAAGAGAAGGAAATACATATCATATTATGTAGTGTGAAGAGAGGTGGATCCTTACACTCTCATAAAAAATGACGATGGAGGAACAATCTCAATCTGCGTCGGCGCGGCTTGCTTCCTATTAGATATAAGCAAATGAGTAGACATATTATTGGTGCATATACGTTATAGTGGATATAGTAGCAGCCATAGAGATAGGTACCTAGGGAATATCAATTCTGCGTCGGCAGTTAGATACACAAAATCATTGGCGCATAAGTATACTCAAATACAATAGAGTAATAAGGACCATAATATTATGACAGGTGGTATAATAGGCGGCGGCAGCAGTAGTAGTATGTTCGCCACAGCGTTCAATACTCCACTACACACGCCGTATCATCATGCAGCAGCAACAACTCATACTCACTTCTCGAGATTAAGTAGAAGTTCAAGAGTACGACATAGAATAACAACAACACAAACAAATGCTATACCGCTACCACATGAAATTGGTCTAGACCATGTTACTACTACACAACATCATATACCATCATTTCTATCATCATTTGGTGATTTCATACAACAACAACACAATAATAATGTTGATCTGCATTTATCAACAACAACACTACTTGCCAATACAGCTACAATAGACACAACCGATATATCCTCCAACGTACATCTACCCCATCTACCAACAATCCAACAAGATTTCGAAAATATTAAACACATCGAACAAAACGTCCATCTACCAACCATCCAACAAGATATTGAAAATATTAAACACATGGAACAAAATGCCGGTGCTCTCGCACAAAAAATTGAAAATGAAATAATAACCGAGGTGAAAGAAGATTTAAGTCCAAATCCAAATCAACTACAAATAACACCTGAAATGGAAAAGGCATCATTAAATGATGTCGGACATGATTTAATATTATTCCTAACGATTTGTGTGGTAGTGGCACCTTTATCGAGTGCATTGAATATTAGTCCGGTACTACTATACTTATTATTTGGATTAATTAGCGGTCCGAACGGATTGCATATATTGCGGGGTAGTGAAGATGTTGGTTTTGAATTGGGTGACTTTGGTATATTATTCTTATTATTTGTGGAAGGGCTCAACCTCAGTCCAGAACGATTACGTGAATTAGGATCATTCTTTTCATTGGGCGCGACACAATTATTACTAAGTGTGGGTGTTATATTCTTTGGTTTCTTTTTAGGTGGTCCATTATTATTTACATTGGTTAGTAATCCAAATGTACCGATAGATCCGTTGATTATACAATTGTTGGAACAGCCTGTGGTGGCATTTGCAATTGCTGCGGCGGGGGCGTTAAGTTCAAGTGCATTCGTTTTGCCTATATTAAAAGAGAAGGGATGGGAGGATCGGCCTGATGGGATTGCAGCATTGAGTATACTATTGTTACAGGACTTGGCCGTGGCACCATTGTTGGTTATATTACCGTTAATTGCCAATGTGGAGGGGTATAGTACTACAGATAGTGGTGGTGCTGATCCAATTGCATTGGGTATATTAGCATTCAAGGCAACAGTTGTTTTTGGTGGTGTGTTGGCACTGGCAAGTGTGGCATTGAGGAAGGTATTTCAATTAGTTGCTAGTAGTAGAAGTAGTCAATCATTTGTGGCGGCTAGTTTATTAGTTGCTGTTGGGATGGGTGTTGTGTCCGACTTTCTGGGACTGTCGTCGACTACTGGAGCTTTTGCCGCGGGCGTTTTGTTAGCTGAGAGTGGATATCGTGCACAGATCGAGGCTGATATACAACCATTTGAGGGTATATTACTTGGAGTCTTCTTCATAACAGCAGGTTCTGCACTTGATCCGACAACTGTGATACAATGCTGGCCAACGCTGTTAGTTGGAATCACATCTTTTCTGTTGATCAAATTTGGAGTTATATATTCTGCAGGAGGAGCTCTAGAACTATCAAAAGCAGATGCTGCACGAGTTGGTTTACTTTTGGCTGGAGGGGGTGAATTCGCTTTTGTTGTATTCAACCTTGCCGCTGATAATGGTATCATTCGTGACGACTTGCAGAGTTTGTTGACTGCATCAGTTATCATATCCATGGCACTTACACCTCTACTTGGAGAATTGGCAGAGTATGTTGGGGATAAACTAGACGAGGCGGAGGCCGAGGAAACCAAAGGACAATGGTTTGGAGAAGATGCCGATAGTATTGAATATGATGTGAGCGTTACAGATGAAAAGAGAATACAGGAGGCATTTGAACGATTCGACAAGGATGGCAACGGGGAGATAACAGCAGAGGAACTTCAGAATATATTCACACTTGTTGGGGAACGAGATTTAGGTGGAAAGTTTCTATCATTAGAGCAGGTTCAATCCATTATTCGTCGCTTTGATGATAATAATGATGGTGTTCTTCAATACGAAGAATTTGCACAACTATGGCTGGCAAAACGTCGTTCGGCCATGAGCGAAGAGTCTCTTCGTCGAGCAGTGGTTGTCTGTGGATATAATGAAGTTGGTCAACAATTATGTGGACTGTTAGACAAGGCTAATATCGCCGGTATACCGTATGTGGCCTTTGCAAGGAAGACTGAACAAATCTCGGCAAGCGTGACAGATGGGGCACGTGTAGTATATGGTGACGGAACATCAGGCTCACTCATCCGAGCGGCCGGAGTACAAGAACCAACGGCAATTGCAATTACATATAGTGAGCCGGATAGATGCCTTAGAGCCACGGAACAATTGAGAGAGGCGTTTCCAGACTGTCCAATCTTTGTCCGCTCCGAAGAACAAAAATAGAGCGAAGAAGTTAATCTCCGCGGGTGCTACCGAGGTGATTGTCGCTACAGGTACTGTCGCGTCGGGTATGGGACAGCTATTGGGTGTACGTCGCAATACACGTTATGGAGGTGTCGTGGATATGGATTCAGGCGTAGCTAGCGCTTTTGGAAGTATCGCCATGCTTGCTCCGCCTGTTGAAAAGGATAGAGAGAAGAGGGAATCCGATGAAAAGGATATAGATTCAGACTCTGATAGAGAAGAAACTCGCAAATTATTCAAGCTATTCTCAACATCTCTAACACTGAATGAAGACGGCAAAGCCCAGCTAGCTGAATTGGTCAATGAGCTCCTTCGGACTTCAGACTTGTTCGTCTCTGACAAACAGGTGTGTGATCTGATGGGATGTGAGGAACTAAATGATTCATGCTTCGCTGAAGCAGAGGAGATATATGTGACTTTCTCAGAGTTTGTCAAGTTGTACCGGAAGAACATAGCGTTGGGCAAAGAGGCCGATGAAGCATAGAGTGTAGACTAAGCTAAATAAGATTCAATAGAGCTAAATTATATCACCTACTTGAACACATCGACTACAACCGCACTTGCCGCCCTCGTAAGCTTATCCTTAACAGCCAATACTAATGCTCTTCCATCTTCTGTAGTGCTATCAACCTCCAACACAATCTCTGGTACATAAACTCGTTTAGCACCGTCTATAGTTTCAGACCAACGAAGTGTTTCAAATATATTAGATGCTGCAATTGTTGGATTCCCATTAGAACTAAGATCTCGATATGCCAATGCATGCTTCTTATATTGCTCAAGCCGTTTGCCGTAGTCAATAATGACAGATTGTGAAAGTATTGGAAGCTCTTCATCGTTTATTGTAAAGTCACTTCCTGCTTGTCTTGATACACCTAGCATGAAACATGGGACATTTGGTGAGTAATGCTTGACAGTTTGACCTGGGGCGACATTATATGTCTTCTCGGAAGTAAACTTGACAGAATCTGACACGTCAAAGTATTGTAATAAGTCATCCTTTTGTAATGCATCACGTATTGCTTGCGAGGATATGGCACCATGTCGTAGTACTGTAATGCTTCCTAATATCTGTGAACTACTGCCGTCATCATTATTGTTGCCGTGATTCATTTCTATCTTGGCAACTGTACTTTCTACTCCAACTTGACATACTGCAGTCTCACTTGCATTGTCCTTATCTTGTGGCGGTGGAGACACATTATCATCATTTCCAACTATTCCCAAAGTAGGGTCAACAATCCATACATCCTCATACTTTAAATCATCATAAACATGCTGAGCCAATGTAGGACTTACATGTCCAAACTTATTAGCCGACGGAGCAGCAATCGGTACCTTTGCGGCATTAATTAATTCTCGTGCTATTGGATGTGATGGTGATCGACATGCTACATATCCTGTATTTGCCATTAATATTTGTGGAATTGTGGGATGTGCTTTGGCTACGATTGTTAGTGGACCGGGGAAAAATGATGTTGTTAGGGTTGTTAATGCCTGTTTTTCAATCTGTTGTTGTTGATTATCTGCACTACTACTATCACCACCGGTATTATCAGATAGGGAAGAAGAAGCTTCCCATAATTCCAAAGCATCTGTACTCTTTGTAACATGTACAATTAACGGATCACTTAATGGACGTTCCTTCGCATCAAATACCTTTTGTACAGCTATTGGGTCTAAAGCGTGACATCCTAATCCATATACTGTTTCGGTTGGGAATGATACCAAATTACCTGATCGTATTCTTTCTCCACATTGTTGAAGAGATGATGGTTTTGCTGATAATAGTTTAGCTTTGGTTGTTTGCGGTGGTATCTTGGATGATATTGGTTTAGTTTCTTCAATTGCTGACATTGATACAGATGATATAGTATTTACACTATTGTTGGGCTGCGGCGGCATTCTTTTATTCTTGTGTAGAGGTAGGAGATGCTGACTACTCGTTGCAGTAAATATTCTATGAGATTTAGATTGATGTTTGATGGTATCCACAAAAGCAAAATTTCTACTACCAAAACGATATGACGATGCTATGAATCTACTACCACTAACAATGGATATAAACATACAAATTAAGTGTGCTCGGTGTACTAGATTGATGGCTCTGTCTAGCTTGCTCTTCACCATCTTAGCAACTAGCGCAGCAAATTGTTGGTTTGACATAATGCATCTACTAAGATATGGCGATCAAACCACTCCAAATTTATTTGTTCTACCAACCATGGTGTCGATTATTAGTAGCAGTATTATGAGGCGTTTCCTATCATCACCATACATCCAGCGTGCTCGAGAAAGAGCGGCTGCGACGGTAGCAGGCTGTGAAAGAAGGACGCCTAATTTGTGCATATCATGTGTCACTAATAATTGCAATGACAGAGCGATACATGTCAGTACATATCGATCATTTCATTTGACTACAAACACTCTTGCTGCTGCTAGAGACCGTCTTCCATATAGAGATAATCGTCATCATGATAATCGAGGAGTTCACGATAATGGTAGTGATTTGTCGTCACATTATATACAAAACTTAGAGAGACGCGCTCGAGAACATATAAAAAATTTCCCTATCATTAACAGCACAACATCAACTCAAAATGCTCAGGATATATCTACACTGCTAGCACCATGGAACCGTACTACCGTCGAACTTATAATGTTAATGTCTAAAGCGTGGAGTAAAAAGACAAACCACCATCACCACAGTAACAATGGCAACAACAATCGTACTCAACCAGCAGGGAATGATAGAGATGAAATGCAAAAATTGGTAAAGTTGGTATCATTGGCAAATGATCTACTACACAAGGTACTACAAAGTAAGAAGAATGAGATTGATACTCTCTACGACAAACATAATCTATCTTCAAAATCTGTAGATTCTAAAACGATGAATAACAACAACAACACTCGATGGGGTCAAAAACAGAAAGATTATCTAAACACAAGTATACTATGTCAAACTGTTGCACTTGGTTGGTCACGATGTGATCCCAATATTGCAATACAGGCAGGAAATAATGCCAATTCAATATTAGAACTATTGGAAGATATGTGTGTCAAGAGAGGACGATTGTATGATGTTGCTAAAGTTTCATTTGATATACAAGATATCACACCGAAGATACAACTTTATAATCATGTTCTTACCTGTTGGTCACGATCAATAGACCCTAATGCTGAAATGCATGCAAGAAAACTTATGGATCGTATGTTGACCAAATCTCCCGAAGGTACATTTGCTAGACCTGATAAGTATTCCTACAATAATATGTTACATCTATATGCAAACAAGGGTGATGTTAATGCCACCGAATCACTTTTATATGAAATGGAAGAATCAAACGAGGTAGACGTCGATGTATTTTCATACTCTATAACAATGAATGCATTCCAAAAGCGATTTACATCGAGTAAGCCTTCTGAACGTGATATGAAAGATCCTGTCCGTGCCGAAGAGTTGTTGATTAGGTTAGTTACAAAGTATGAACATTCTGGATTTAACAATGAGTTATTACGTCCATCAAACGTGACATTCGGAACAGTTATTGCCATGTATGCACAATCTGATCGGTTATTGAAGGAAGATCAACGGTTAGACTATACTAATAAAACCCGAAATTGGAGAGCTCGGAACATCTCAACGAATGTAGATAATAAGAATGTTGGATGGGGAGCATCAAATGCCGAGCGGATATTAGATTGGATTATTGGGTTGAGTGAACGTGAACGACGGAGTAAGCTGTCTGGGAGTAGTAGTGACATACCCGAGGCTTATACGCCCGTCAATAGTGAGCGAATCATCCGTCCGACCTCGTTCCACTTTACAACCGTGATGGATGCTTGGGCCAAGTGCGGCAAGGGTCAAGTTGGTGCCGAACGTTGTGAACGTTTACTCGAGCGGCTTATTTCTCTTTATGAAACCCATGGTTACAATGAAATTAGACCAAATCCATTTGTATTTGGCACAGTGATAAATGCCTGGTCTAATGCTGACAACAAGTACGAAACTGCCGAAAAGGCAGAATTTATCTTGGGTCGAGCAGAAGACTTGTTTCTAAACAACAGTATATCATCCAACCCAAAGTATAATCTTAGCAACGTTGTATATAATTTGGTAATAGATGCATGGTCACGAAGATCAGGGAGTGACACGGCAGAACGTGCTGAACAAGTTCTTGAGCGTTTACTTAACAACTATCACCAAACGAAGAATAGATTCCTAAGGCCTGATGTTATCACATACACTAATGTTATGAAAGCATTCGTTAATCATCCCAATGGTGGCGAGAAAGCTGTAAAGATCCTCGAGGAAATGAACAATCAATACAGCGATGGTAACATTAGAGCGAAACCCGACATTAAAGCTCTCTCAGTGGCCATGGATGCTTGTTCTAAAAATGGCATGACTATAGAAGCAGAGCGCATCTTGAACGATGTTGATGACGAGAAGAAGAATAACATCATGTTTAATACCATAATATCAGGGTATAAGAGTGAAGGACTTGGGGATAAGGCCGAAGCTTTATTGCGCAGAATGATTAGTTTGGAGAACTCTGGATTTCGTCGCTGCTCTCCTGATAGAATATCTTATGCTTCATGCATTGAAGCCGTAAGTAGTTTGTGTACCAATTGATTATATGTTACACTTTTATACGACCGTCTCTGTCACTCACCCTACTTTTATACCGACTATAGTGGGGCAACAGCAGTAGCGATGATCGGGTGACACGGGCCAAGGCTTTACTCAATGAGTCTATAAAACGCTATCAAAGTGGAGACAACAACTGCAAACCATCACCTCTTACATTCAATTCTACTGCCTCATGCATATTGAAAAGCGAAGATCCAGAATCACCAGCCCAAATTCTTGCCTTGTTTGAGTCAATGGAAGCGATTGGAGTTGAGATCGGTTTGGTCTCTTTCAATATACTGTGAGTAGCCCTATATGAAGTATGTGTGTGTATATGTGTATGATCTTCGAGTTGCTCAACGTCCAGTCCTTTATATATAATACGAATGTAGATTAAAGGCTTGTGCCACTCCTACTGAAAACAAAGAAGAGAAAGCCTTGGCTCTTCAAATAGCTGCGTCGACGTTCAACTCTTTACCATCCACTGGGCTAAGACCTAACAGTATTACATATACATCCATGATCCATGCATTGAAAAATCTAATAGAAGACCCGTTAGAAAGAACAGAGGCAATTACTGGTATCTTTCAACAGTGCTGTAAAGACGGGTGTATTAACCAGTCAATGATGAATATCCTAGCTAAAGCAACAACAGAGGACCAGTTCAAATCGATTACTGGTTATTCTTCTGATAAGAAGAATATTAATGAGCTACCAAGCGCTTGGAGCCGCAGAGCATCAGAAGCTGATTAGATAACTTGCAAATAAGTAACAGATCACATATTATTCTCTACTCTTGAGATAGACCTCCTCTGTACCCAGTTAGTCTCCATCTCTGGTCAGTATAAACAAACTTCCTTTATTGCCTCTGCCGATTCTCATATCATTTGATAAATACGTTGTTTCTAACCAGCCAGTTCCTTATCTCCGTTCTTTAGTGCCGCCCTTATATCAAAGAGGAAACCAATATCAATTGTAGGTCCTATATCCAATGCAAGTTTGGCAGTATCAAATGAAACAACTGCACGTGTGGGTACTGATGTACTTTGACGAAATGTACCTCCGACAGTAATTAAACCAAATCCTGTCTTAATCTCATTCATTACACGAGATTGTGCAATATCAAACACTTGCAAGGCACTGCTGCTGGACACATCAACCGGAATTCCGCCACCGCTTACACTCCCCACCTTACCGAATTGTCGAGTTTCAATATCTTTTCCTTCTCCTGCATCTACTGCTTGCCATTTATTATCAGTAAGATCGGCATCTATTTGACTTGGTGCTGTGTACTGGAGATACCATTCTCCATCTAATTGTTTGGACTCTTGTGGATTGGAAAGTAATGTTGAACTTGGGGTAGCCTTTGTTTCTAAACTCCGTACAAGTTTTAATACTTTAACTTGAGTTTCGATATCAGCATCCTTACCGTTTCCCGTGTTGCTTATTGCTTCTAGTAATTGTTGTTCCTCATTTACTAAACTACCAACTTTACTACTACCGTCAAATGTTGGTGGTTTGAATATGTTTGTAATTTGAGGTAGATTGAATGCATATGTTGTATGCAAGCTACCAATGATAATCACCAAGAGGAACATGTAATTATGCTGCATATCTATTGTTACTAGTTACTGTTGTGTACTAACTTTTTATTGATAAGGATACCACACGAATATTAATGTGTATCTTTATATGTATCGGCTGTAACAATAATGCCAATGCAAAAACCAGTAACTAAGAGAATGGGGTAGATGGGATAGATGTTATGAGAGGTAACAGAGGGGAGTTAAGTTGGTCAAGAGCAATAATCGTCGTCATCGTCAGCATGAGTTTAGAGTTTGCAATAATTTGCAATGCACGTTTGAATGGCGATCGAACTGTAGCCGTCACTTGATCACGCCAATTGAAAGCATTATCCTCGTCTCTTCTTCTATGTACGATACTGTATATTGTTATCATATGAGGTACGATTGATGTATCATTGAATACTACATCGCATTTGAAATCTGAAGAGTAGACTTGATGGGATACCTCCTCATTTATTCATCTCTACAATAAAAGTAAAAGTTGAGATGTTGCAATGCGTAGCCGCCCAATCATCTAATACAAACCTACTGACCATTGAGTGCCTTCTTCTTCTCTACATGCCCCTGAACAGTAGCACTAATTATTATTATGTCCACCGATCATCTTAGATCAGTTGCTCTAGAAGCAGTTTCATCATTAATCAAACATTATTCAGATCCTGTTCACTCCTCTTCTACAATCACAGATGTTCATACCATTTATGATACCAATTATGTCGACAACAATGATAAACCATACTTTGATACTAAACTTGTTGATAAATTGCCAAATCTTGCACCCGTATGTGAGTTTTGGTATAAAAGACTTGCTGATAATAATATGAACACATCATGTGATCATAAAATACAATCAACATTGGATGCAGCTCAAGAGTTGATATGCTGTTATGAATCTACAATACATCAACTTATAATACAAGGAAATAGACCTCTATCGTCTGGTATAATCAAGGAGGTAGTTGATAATAACGCTCCATTGAATGCAGTTATTGAGGTAGTGAAACAATATGAATTACTACTTGCTCATTTGATGAGAGATGCATCTGCAAAGTCGATAGTAGATGGAACGAATACCCAGAGCAGCAAAATAGTCGAAGTTAGTTCCAATAGTGTTACCGCAAGTAATATTATGGTGGTGGAAGTAGACTATGAAGTGTCCAAAGCCTCCGCTAAAGGTAACATAACATGCAGAATGGTACACATAATTGCAGAAGATATATTTCATTGGTCTACAAAGTTACCAAAGAAAAGCACTTTACTGTGGAAGGTTCAGAACATACTCCTTCCATGTTTACTACGGCTTATTCAACATTCTATGGTTTTACTTGATTCATATCGTACTAATAATGGCAGCTCATTAACCGAAGAAATAAAAGAGGCATACGCTATTGCAACAATTACAGCTGTGCCATTTGTTGGGGATGGCAAATTTAATAGTGGTATATTTGGTATTGGATCATTACTAGAATGGGTATTGGAAAAGGAAGATTATGATGGAACTTCTATACCATTTGAGCTGTCACTTGCATATACTCTTCAGAAGTGTGTGCCATCTCCCGTCTCGGAAGAAAAGGAATCTTCGAATGCATATCTACCTTCGTCTATTATGTCATGCAACTTCATGACAAGACCAGTAGTCGATTGGTCTGTAAAAGCTGCTCATTTTGATGCGCCGTGGGTAAGTAGTCTTGTGTTTTTACATGCAGTACACTTTCTTTTGTCTCCTCTAACAAAATCAATCCTTGGTTGCTCTTGAAGACTGATGACGTATCAGGCATTGGTGCCAGAGTGGCAATGTCTTTGCTTCAAACAGTTCAAAAATCTTCTTCATGTAGTTCTACATCATCTTCAATAATAGAAGTAGAAGAGGTCCCAACGCCTCTTCGGCTTATTTTCCGCAACATTAGTCAAAACATTGGTATTGATTTGCTTTCATCTACTATCCGTGCACACTTTTTCGGACGGCTATCACTTTCATCTACTCGCACTGATTCTGATGCCAATAATACAATAACTCAACACCACAAACCAACTAGTGGTGTTTTCATGCCAATGATTCAACGAATTGGGTCGAGTAATATTAAGAAGGAGGCACCATCAGATGAGAAACCACACCTTGAGATCCCAATGCGGCTATCAGCTGCTGCAATTATTCTATGTGCAATCATACCACAGCAATGTGATGACTTTGAGACGACAAATAAGGCATTATCTGACACACTTCCTATTGCGTTATCTCTTTTAGACGATGTACAAACCATTCATCAAGCTACCGGAGCTCTTTTATTGATATCAGCGATTGAATCAGCCTCAAAACTAGAACACATTCCATCGTTTGTTGACCAATTCAGCCCCATAGTGACATCATCTTTAGCTGATTCAATTCAAATGTGTGGTAGAGAAGCACCAACTCTTCTCGCAATGCTATGTCTGGCTCAATCAAAATGGATGAACTATTGCGGAGTATACTCAAACAAACCAGACGCTTATACTCCACATACACAAGTGCATGAAATGGTTAGTAAAGCTACAGCTACCATTCTCGTTGAAATTGGAAAACAAGTTCATGTAGGTGGTCGTGATGGTAATGATGAGCGTATCACTGGAGCTTTGGTAGCAGGGATCAATCCTCTCCTTGCACAACTTGCTCAATTCCCAAACGCAAGATCCATCGAGATTGCACGTGTTGGCCTTTCAACATTACTACCATTGATAAGTTGGAGTGGCATGAGTCTTGAAGTGCGATCAGCTCAAGTATCAGCTCTTGCTGGTCTTGTATCTCTAATGAATGGTGCATATCCAATTATGCCAAAACACGGAAAGAAAATCATGACAGAGGTGTTTCTTCTACTTGATAGATCAGACAAGGATGCTCTATACTTGAATAATAACAAGGGCAGTCTTGATGATAAAGTGTCGACCGAGGTGATGAGTAAAGTTGCAGTATACACTGCAGCCGTTGCCCTTGCTATTTGTGGTAAGAATGCCGAGGATATTCTAGGTCATGTCGAGGCAACATCGTCAAAGGATCAATTAATCAAACGATGCAAAGAGATTCGAGCAGCAGCAGAAGTACTACTGAATGACCACTAGATTCATTACAAGAAGAAGATCACATAAACTAGGATTCATTTTTATAAATTCAATCTATAGCACAAACCCTTCCATATCAAACATCCCCGAGTACTCAAACAAACCCCTATCAAACTCGCTCCTCCGCCACATACTACCAATAATCACTAAACATCTCATCACTGGACTCTTCCGTGCTGTCAGGCGTTTTTGTCGCTCTTGGAGTTGGAACAGGAGTCAGTCTTTTGGGAGTCTTTGTGGCTGGCGGTGGCGTGGTGTCAAACTTGGATCGAAGAGCTTTGACCTTAGAAGAATCAACTACATCGGAAGTAGAAGAATTGACTTCTTCAGAAGAGCTCTTTTTATTGTCATTCGATGCAATCTTTGAAAGACTACTGTTCTTCGCGGCATCATCTTGAGTATCATCCTCATTGCCCTTCATCTCAGCCACTTCAGAAACAGATGACTCTTTCTCCACCGAGTCTAATTCACCAACTTTATCATCTTTTGCCTCTCCATCTTCCTCCATGGGTACATACTCGTAGATAGTTGAATCATTACTTGAAATCTCTTCAACATTTGATAGTTCTTGGGACATTGACCATTCGCTCTTCACAGCTGAAGATTCATCCACATTGATTTGGGAGAGAGTCAGATAACCAGGTTGACAGCCAATTTCAGATACGATGTTGCTTTCTTCCGATTCAAACGGTGTACCTTCATCAGTGGTAAAGTTTTCCTCTTCTAGCTTTGATACATGAGTTAGACCAAGTGTTGTCTCAGGCACCTTAGCCGACTCCGACATATCACTACTAAATGTAATTTCAGATTCTATCGGTAATGACAGCATATTCACACTGCTCGGGGGAGGTGAGAAATCAGACCGTTCAATGGGTGTATCAAAATCTAGCTCCTTATGGGGGAGATGATGCAACTTCTTGTTGGTATCATTTGGCAACTCTTCCACAACGGCAACAACTTCTTCTCCTTTCTTAGAAGGCATATCATTGGCAGTAGCACTTGCCTTGAGTGGAGAAAAGAGGGAGCGTGATACTTCATTCTTTGCAGTAAACGAGAACTTGGTGGTTTTCTTTTCCTTATCGTCGTCGTTTTGCGGAGAGAGAAAGTCTTCATACCAATGCCTTGGTGACTTGTTCATATCGGCACGTGTACTATTATCATTTTGCTTCATCTTTTGAGCTGCAATCATCTTTTGAGCTGCTGCTGCTGATTGAAGTGGAGTGAATGGTGATACCAAGTGCAAAGTTTCATGATTTGCCTTTGACTCCTCATGCGAAGTTGTCACAGCATCCACGTCGGTAGGTTGCTCATCAGCATTCATAACCGTTGATAGAGGAGAAATATTATCCACTGTAGGAACAGCATGTCCCTCATCAGTCTTTACTGAATCATCCTTTCCAGTATCCACAACTTCCCGAGGAACTGAATACCTCCATGAATCATTCACAATAACTCTTCTACGTCTAACTTTCTTACTCTTTGTTGTTGACATTTTTGATAATGTCCAAACTAAAGCAACTGTAAACACAACACCCAAACAACCCAATACTGTCAATGTTTGTTTAATAAATCTTGATTCCTCCTCAAGTGATATCATGATTGATGTTACCTCAGGATTACTCCTTTTGGTATTGTGAATAGTTGTAGAATTATTATTATGCAACTTATTACAAACCTCATCATTCTGTTGTTGTTGATTCTTCTTATTACGGACATTCTCTTGATAATATTCAATAGCAGTGGTATAATCAAATGATGTATGAATTTCACCTACGCTATGTACCTGTCCATTGGTGTAGAATACTGTATCATCAACATTATTTCCTCCCCATAATGATTCTTTGTCATTCTTTTCTTTATGGAAAGTAAATTGAAATGTTGATGGATTGGCAGTTACGGGCAATGAAGTAATATTCTTATTATCATTATTTTCCAAATCAATATTTACTACACACTGTGTAAGACTTAGTAGATAATTGTCACTGCCATTATCATTATCCTCTCCTTCATTCGTGTTGAATAATTCTTGATTATCGATTGAAATGATATTATTAATTCCACATGGATTTAGTACTTGATTGGGAACTTTTAGTGTATGAAGTTTATGAAATGTAGATGATGATGGTGTGTTATTATCATTATTGCTATTGGGGATGGTAATTTGTTGTACTATTGTTACATCACACTGAAGAGGAAGGTTGATGATGGCATAATCTGAATCTTGGTTGTTGTCAGATGTTGAATGATGATGATTATTGCGGAGGAAAGTGCCACCGCCAACGCCGGGTTGTCCACTACCATTATAGGGAGCACCACAATTTGATCGTAGAATTAGCGTTGCCATAACTATATTGTTTTGTGATAGGAAGAAGAGGAGATTATGATTGTCAATCAACAAACTTCTATTTCTATCTCCAAGTAAAAAAAGATACCGTTTAGTCGCTCGATTCACTCCCTCCCCTAATCGCCTCTCCTCACTCCTCACAAGCGGCGCCAATCAATCTTCACCTTGCAATAAGACGGCCCAAGGCTTGCAATCGAGATATCAGTGTTTGGCAGCTGGATAGCATTATATAAAAGGGTTGTCTATACTTATATTGAGTAACCCAGAGATAGAAGAGCGTAGTAGAAAAGATATCGTTTTGCAAAACTACCATATATAGCAGACAACAACATAAAGATAGGTATGCCAAGAGATAATAATAGCAAAAGAAGACGTCGAGCCTACATTGGCAATCTCCGGCCACGTCAATCATTAGCAGACAATCTATACAATGATTTATTCATTCCACACTGTTTATCAGTACACAATAATATCAATGGTATTACAATACCCCAATCTAAGAACAATAATAATAAATCAAATACATATGCTTTAGTAGAGTTTGTCGATACAGACTATTCTATACAAATGTTAAATGGGGTCCAGTTTGATGGACGGGTATTGAGAGTTTGTAAAGAAAAGACCTTTGGTAGTAGCAGTGGTGGTGGATTTGGTAGTAGCCAGTGGGCTGGCAGTGATAGCTTTAATTCGAATAGTAGTAGTGGTGGTGGTAAGAGACAATCAATAACAGATGATATTATGGGTATGAATAGAGAAGAATCAATCAATAAAGAGATTGAAACAACAATATCATCTGAGATACAAGAAAGTAATGATAAGGTTACATCCGCTTTGGCATGTACTGCCGCCATGACTTTGTTATCATCAATGGATGCTTTTGGTTTGAATGAAGAGGAAGAGAAGGAGGATGCAAATCATAATCAAAGTTATATTAACATGAAAGAAGCTGTGGACAGGACTAATATGACGAATCAAGACTTTCAATCACGATGTAAAATGAATCTATCAGATCTAATGGCCGAGTATGGTGAACAAGATGTAAATTGGAACAAACCGCCGAAGAAGAATGAAAAGAATATGAATAATGATGACTTTCAAACACGATGTAAACTTCCCCTGGCAGATCTAATGGCTGAGTATGGAGAGAAAGATGTGGAATGGAAGAAGGATCAACACCAATCATCTACCACCACCAACAACAACAATAGAAGTGACAGCAAGAATGAAAATAATACTGGTATGCTTGCACATTTCAACAAGGCATCCATCCATTTAGAGCTGGTATCATTTGGATACAAATATGGTGGCCCATCTAAGAAGGGAGGATTTTCATTTGCCAACCCATTGCCATCAATTGATATACGTGATTTAGACCGATGTCCAGGTAATTATGGCAAGTTCAATGGTCTTTCATCTTATGTGAAGAAAGCTTTACTCAATCCCAAACAGCAGCAACAACATACCAACGATGGATACACAGAAGATAATGATGAACATGAGCAGCCAAGTACTAATAATAGTCAAAGTCCCATGCGACTACGAGCAAACCAGATTGCTGATGAGGTTATCAAGATACTAGTTGAGGCAATAGATGAAGGGGGGCACGGACCCATCTCACCATTGACTATGACAATCTCAATAGGAAGTGAGTATGGACGACATAGATCAGTTGTATTGGTAGAGCACCTGGCGGTGATTTTAAGAGCTCGTTTAAGAAGGAATGATGGACGTTGTTTTGATACTGCTGGAGGAGAGGAAGGTGCTGATAACAACATCAACAAGTCGATTAAGAATAATGGTATTATCAAGCAACTTGTTAGTGTTGGCACTCGTCATCGAGATGTGGAGGCACGACATACCGATGAAGAAGCCTTCTGTGAAGATTTGAAACGAGAAGAACGGAAGGTAGAGAAGATTAGGAAAAGACAGCAGCAGGCTGAGGAGGAAGACTCGGGATGGGATAATGGTAGTTGGTAGATGTCAAATTTGAAAGTCATATAAAAGGTACTTATCCTCAAACTTTCTGTAGCAACCATCACTACTAGAAAAGGTGTATGAGAGATACATTCTATACAAACAGGGCATTATGATATCATGAGGTATTAGTTGATGTCCTTGGTTGATGTAGACACATTCATTAATCATTACCCCAACGGTATCCTAAAAGATACCTCAGAGGGAAAAAATGACACATCATTGTTGAGTGGACTTAGCTACTGCACGGTAGTAGATATATACTCAGCGTTATATATTAGTACTCAGCATATACACGTCTCATCTGATTCATTAGCATATCGTATATCGTCGCTTGTTCACTGATATAATACATACTTCACTCACAAAATAAATAAACACATAACATTGAGGACACAAACACCCAACATGACCATATATAAAAGACAAGCTTTATTATACATATTATCATTGATAGGTTGCAGTACCGATGTATATGCCTTCACTTCTTCTAGATCGTCATACATACAACCATTAATACAGAGGAATAATAGATTTGCAAAATACACTATACTCAATACAAGGCTTGGTGCTTCAATCGATTCCAATGAACTCAACAATGTATTAGAAAGTAACAAACTTGAAACAATACTATCCTACCTTGAATCCAATCCATCATCCATATCTTCCCTAACTAACACACAATTGCAATCTATATTCAACTCCATCGAATTAGCAACAACACAATCGGAAGAGAATACAGTTAACAAAAGATCATTAGAAGATTCCAACATTAGTGCTGGGGCAGATATAGAATTTCAAGCGAATGATATAGTTAGAACCCGAATGACTAAGCTATATAGACTATTGAGGGAGAAGGGCAAGTTGAATGTCTTTGGTGCAATTGGCCGTGCACCTCCATCTTGTTTAAATGATGTTCCTCAACCTGACGCACCAATCTATCCCACCTCGGGATCAAAGATTATACCTCCAACATTATTGGAACAGATTACAGACATGCAAATGGTAGCTCTCACTCCTAAACCTACAAACATGTTGCTGTATGGAGGAGGGGTACTGGCAATATTTGAAGGATTGGCATCGCTTTACTACGGTATCAACTTCAATTTGTTGGTTGTATGTACACTATTACTTGCATTGATGGACCAACTACTCGTTAGTGGTGCCGTGTTTGAAACTGCATTACGATTTGTTAAGCCTGAAACAACGAAGCGTATAACCAAACATGAAGCAGGTCACTTCTTGTGTGCTTACATTCTCGGGTGTCCAGTGGAGGGTGTAGTTTTGAGTACTTGGGAAGCATTGAATGACTCTAGATTTGGTGGCAGAGCGAGTGCCGCAGTGTCTGCCGGTACGAGCTATTATGATTTGGATCTGTCTGAGCAAATAGCAGGGGTTAAGCCCTTAACAAGAGAGTCTATTGATAGATATAGTATCATTGTAATGGGAGGTATTGCAGCTGAGGCAGTAGAGTTTGGAGGAGCAGACGGAGGAGCAGGAGACGAAGAGGCCTTGGTACGCTTTCTCAGGTCGTTGAATCCTAGAAGTTCAAATGCAGTTAGTCAGTGGTCACCGGAATTAATTCGGAATCAAGCAAGATGGGGAGCAACACAGGCAGTACTTTTGTTAAAGGAATACAAGCCATGCTATGATGCATTAGTAGATGCTTTGGAACAGGGAGGAGATCTTGGACAGTGTATTGCAGCCATTGAGGATGCAGCAAAACTTAATGGACTAGGCTGGTTGAGAAAACCATTTGGTAAGGTTATCGAAGATGGAGAGTTTGGCTCGTTTGTTCCAGTTGATGAGGAGTGTGATGTTAGCACATCACAAGCAGATTGTTCGACACCCATAGATGGAATAAATGGAGTACCAACATATGGAGAAGATCCCATCACATCAACGGAGAAGTTCCTTCAACAGTATAAAGAAGTAATGGAAAAGAAACTGGAGAAGATAGAGGAAGAATTAGAGGAGATGGATAGTAAAGGCAGTAGTTAGGATTGATTTTCGAGCCTTCCGACATCTGTCCCAAATGCTAGAAGACAAAATAGGAGCAGTCTTGATACATGTACCTAAGCAAAGAACAATTCGTCTTTTCACCCTACAAGTAGCGCTAAGTAATATGGACACGAGGAGGGAATCAAGCTGCCGAATCGACTAGAGTAGTCGGAGATAGTGCCTGATCAAACATATATTTTTAATACTCGATATCGTCAATCGTCTGAAACTTGATAATTCTTATTTGGCTTGTCTTTATCAACCGCAATCTCTAGACAGTAGGGTGCACATACTCATTCCCCCACACGAAGTAAACTCTCTAACATTACATACTCATTTCCTTCCAACAGTTATTTGGTTTATGGATAACCAATCCCCTCTAACAGATGCATCTGCCAGTTCGCTTGGTTGCCTCGGTACACTCGTCTACGAGGGCAAATTTGCAGGTACCAGTATGGTCAACAGCAGTGCAATCAGGATCTTCTGAAGATCCACTACATTCCGCATTACAATCTACCATTCCACCCGAAACTTCACAAAACCTGAAGGAGGGGGGGGCTAAGCATCCACATAAATTGACATCGCAATCCTCACTAGCACAACAGTCACCACCATTTGCAACAGATCCAGGAGCAAATGGCCCAATAGGACAGTTAAAGGGCTGTTCGCCCCCACTTTGACTTCGGTTGCAGTATAAAGCGGTTTGTGGTATGAGAAAGGTTGGGAGGAGAACATATATATGATTATTAAGATATCATGTCAAGAGGAGGAAACGAAAACGGAAGACGATACTTACCGACTTGGACTCTTTAGTTGCCTTGGCACTAGCATCAGTACCTTCACTCTTGGCAGTCTTTGATGATGAACCACCATGACCATGATGAGCTGCTGTAATGTCATCAGCAATATCGTCCTCTTCCTCTCCGGCGCCACCTAACAATCCATCCAACATTGATGTATCATATCCTCCTCCGCCAAGCCCAAGGAACTCAAACAATAATAAAATAATTAGTAGGAATACCTCCTCGATGATGTCAATACCCTTATCACTCTTGTGGCTCTTACTAAGACGCCTGCCACTGCCGAGGGCATCGATCAAGTCTAATCCAAACTTCTCGTCCATAACATCCTTAACAGAAGTAAGCATATCATGTAACTTCCTTTCGGTGGCCTCGTCGTTGATGGTGGCTACGCCTTCGATGTCAACAACGTTACTACTCGTAGGAGAGTTGATGCCACCATTGATGTTTGATGTGGCCGCAGCGGGAAGATGATGTTGTGCATTTGCAAGTCCACCGACAGCGAGAGCAATTAAGGTGGGAAAGAGTTTCATTCTGTAGATACGATGGAGTATTGAATGATGGGGTATTTGTTTGATACTATCAAGAGGTTATGGTTAAGCTTCATACGATAATAATATAATAAGAGCTATAACCTGTGCAAGTCGGCAGCAAGTTGTTGTCGGTAGCAAGTTCATATTTCACAAGGGCATCTTCGTCCAGAGACATTTTCTCAAAGGATACCATCGGTGCATGTGCTTTTGGAAATTTAGTTTTGCTGTTGCTATCATCCCCTGTTGCCTGTTGCTACTATCCACCACCGTTCTCTATCTACTACAAATCAATCCATCCATCATGACAACAGCCATCACCTTCGCATCTAACTTTATCAATCGTATCGAAGAATCACGTCATAATCTAAATACCTACATAACAACAACAAAAAATAAATCAAACGACATTTGTACCAAGTTACATCAAGAACAACATACCGAACAGGAGAATATTGATATACTATTACGTCAATTAAAATCACTACAGCATGAACGTGGTGTAGTATCAGCAGCTAATAATAGTAGTAATAAGGCCAATGGTAGTGATGGTGGATTAGTTGAACAGAGGAAGAAATTGGAAAATAAACAGTTAAAATTTGAAGAGGAGGTTCATTTGTTAACTAGTGAGAATCTTGTTGATCAGGAACAGCTTGATGGTGCGTATATATGATATTGTTTATTTTGCTGTTAATTTTGTGCATGATTTGTTTATATCCCCAGCTAAAGCTAACAACCCCGCCACACACACCAATACACAAAACAGAGGTAATAGCAGAAGAAAAGGCAATACGTCAAAAGGCAAATGAAGTACGTGCCAAGAAAGAGGAAATTGAAATGGCACGTGGTATAACTATGGAAGATTTAACAAAGGGATTATTAAATTATAAGTATACCGGATTAACGTTTGAGAAGGGTGCAAAGGCTGGTGATCTTAGGTGTGTATGTTTATTTATTATTTTTAATGTGTCACATGGACCATTCCTGTTTGTCGTTAATATACTCATTTATCCACAAATCAACAGCTTTAAATTTACAAAACTTGATAAAGATGATCCATCACGACCATTTACATTTACACTCAGTATGAATGAAGATAATGAAGAATATATTTTATCTGGTGTTAATCCATCACTTGATGTAAATAAGACAAATACAATCCTTGATGAACTAAATAAGGATGGGAAGAGTGGATTTAATTCGTTTGCTGTTGGGATGAGTAAGTCTCTCTTTTTGTTTTATGTCTTGTGCTATTGATTATGATATATATTCGTGTCCTCTAACTTTTATATACACACTCTTGATATTAGGGAAACTATTCGTTGAGACACTCTAATAATCAGATAACAACAACGACAATGGGATGCTGTGTAGTGGTGGTCTATATAATCTGAATGTTTATAAAAATGGGGAATACATAAAAATCAAAATGCTCTCATACATTGATAGGCTATGTGTAGGTATTTGCCGTCGAGTAGGTGAGAGTATTATACTAAAGTAAAATATCAGGTCGATGTTATCAAGATGATTTTATAAATTTAGCCAAAAAGAAACCCATAGTATCAAGCTCTCCTGATGGATCAAATCTTCGTACCAGTTGACATTCTTCTCTTGACAATCCTCGGTTAGACAAACCATTTAAGCCTGGTATTTCTGATTGTATTGGTACTAGTTTCATGCATGGAAATGTTTCTAGTATATACTTTACCATGTCTTCATTCTCACACGCATTAATTGTGCAAGTACTGTACGTCATCGTACCTCCAGGCTTTAATAGGTGCACTGCATTGTTCACAAACCGTTTCTGATAGTCTGCCATTTTAGATAACTCTTTCGAAGTAAGCTCAACATGGAGCTTGGGTCGCAGCCCCAACGCAGAGCACGGTGGATCAAGTAAAACCTTATCAAATGAATTAGCATAGAAGCCGATATCAAGTAATCCGGAAGTAGATGCAGTCTCAATAATATCTTTTGGGCTCATCCAACATTGTCCCTCCGGTAATTCAAGCAGTGCTTTCGTTGAGTCCAATGCCAAAGGAACTATACAAGAGGCACCTTGAGATTGAAAGAAGTCTCGAGTTGTCGCCATCTTCTTTTTGCTTTTATCACATGCTATTATCAGACCTTCATTGCTTATTAAACTTGCCAAATGTGTAGTCTTGCCTCCTGGTGCCGCACACATATCAAGTATTGCATCTCCTGGCTGGGGATCTAATGCATGGGCTACACATACTGATGGTAAGTTTTGCAACATCATTTTTGTAGTTAGGATTGAATTCAAGGAAGGTTGTTGAGATGGTCCAGCAATCTTGGTCACTGTAACTCCAATCCCAGATGACTGTGCAAAGTAATCAGATCGTTTACAATTTGATGTACCCAATCCAAGGAAGACACACGTGCCACTATACTTTTCAATAACTAATCCTCGGGGTATTGATTTGGAACTTAAATGAGCATAGATTGCAACTTCTTCTTGTTCTACTATGCCTGAATCAGCTGCAAGTATGCCTTTTACGAAGATGTGTGATCCTCTCAGTACGGCCTCGCCACAGTATCGGTCGACTATAATTGATCGATGAGACATTGGCCAACCTAATTCAGATCTCTTTGACCAATTCGGAAACAGGTTTATACATTCTTTATTAGGTGGGATACTGCAATTATATAAACTTTCTATATCACTATCATCTATATCTGTTTTCGATTTGTTGTTAGCTCTAATAATGACAAGATCTGATATAGTTTCATGACGATGAACATTGAAATCACATTCTTCTATTGTTGATAAATGTACTTTTAATTCCTCAATTACTTCGTCAACTGATGATGTAAGCAAGTTCACTCTACAACATGTAACCGCGGGTGATGTTTTCATGGACTTTAATATCTTATCAATATGTTTTGATGTATCATCGTTGAGGATGGCATACTGTGTTTCCAACTGATTGTGCACATCTTGTGGAAGATGAATTTTAAGCTCATTCAAGGAGAGTATATCTGGTTTATCGTTCATGGTGCGAGCTGAAGGTATGATAATAAGGTATGATAGTATGTACGTATCCTTGCAATATTGGATGGCTTTGGATGGATACAGCCTTGCGATTGCAACTTGAATAGATGAAATTGTGTTGTATCAACGGCGATAATCCTTTACACCACTAGAGATAGACGATAAAGAGAGGTTATGAAGATACTACTACCACTACAACGAGCTAACCATACATTCTATATTCAACAACCACTGACCAGATCTCTCATCCAAAACTTAGTCTTTTACTAGTGAAAGTAGGTTCTTAGTATCATAGACTAAACTAAGCATCAGCCTGGAATAACCGTCACGGATACTACCAAGTAAAAATTTAATATCTCGATCTCTAGTGAGAGAACGATGCAATATTAGATATTTGCAATCGATCAATATAAGCTGTCAATCAAATTATAAATATCCATTATATGTATCCGTCTATTGAGTCATTGCAATAAAAACCTCAAATCTCAATCTCAAAATCGAGCTCTCTGCAGAGTAGGGTTTTCTAAAAATATATTTGTGTATTTTCGGCATTCTATAGAGCAAGAAATATATAAAAAATACACAAAAATACACGTATTTTGAACCGTATTTGACTAAAATATACGTATTTAGTACGTATTTGAGGGGCTTACGGTATTTACAGTATCCTTTTGTACGTATAGTTTACGTAGGGTGTATTTTATTGTGTATTTTGGCAATTTTCATTGTGTATTTTTAGAAAACCCTACTGATGCAGAGGAGTTATTAGTATTGACCTTATTTCCTTCAAACACGTGGAATATTTTTTGAGCAAAATGTCATCGCTCCACTTTTGGTATCCTATTTTGTTAGGGGCTACTGTGCAAATATTGGCCGCCGAATTCGGTGAGGAGGGGCCAATAATTGATGTCAACAAAGTTGGAAAGGCTCATTCTAGACCAGAATTGCAAGCTGAATCGATTGGTAATGCCGGCTTAGGACCAAATTAAACATAGGAACTAGTATTTGACTACTTAAAATCCCCATAGTGAACAGGGCTGAAAATGCATGGTAATATAGGCAGTGCTGCTATTGGTACAGATACATTATCTACATCCATCCTAGCCTGTATTTGAACTATAAATATGTATTAGAAGAGGTAATCAACAATATTTTACCATATATAATCTATACTATTGCAATAAATCGAAGATACACTATATCATTTTCACTAACAAACACACTATAAAATAGGATACCCAAAGTGGAGCGATGACTTTTTTATTCCACGTGTTTGAAGGAAATAAGGTCAATTGTTGGAGATCTAATCACACCTCTCGAAGATGGTGTGTATATTCCCTATTATATTGGCAGTGACCGCCATCCTATCCACCATAGTAGATGCCGACCCTATAATATTATTAACAAACGCACAAGCAAAGTGTATGTCAGTGGAAGCACCAGCCGAGGCTACATTAAACATTCAATATGAAGCACCAGACTTAATAATGCCATCTGATATGAAAGAGGATGGTAAGCCCGTCGATCCACGTAATTACCGTCGATTCCGTACTACCATTACTATATTCCAGAATGAAGGACGGGAGAATAAGCACGGCGCTCGATCGGCACATAATAATAATAATCCCCGTGTTGATAAATACAAAAATAAGGATCAACAAGATAGTAAGGTTGTGAAGGATTTAGAAACCAAGACTGGTAATATTGAATATATAACACGACAGGATGGATTAGTATCAATTTGTGTACAAAGTTTAGTAGCCTCGGCTGTTAGTCCAACACCCATCTCATTACGTGTTACTGAATCTAGTGGATCGGAAGCAGTTAGTGATACACCACCTGACAAATCACCATTACCCAATGTCGACACGCAATCACAACGTAATGCCAAGGAACATTTCTCACAAATGGAAAAGACATTAAGTGGATTAATTTCTAAAACTGATATGATATTAAGACAGGCAGATTATGCGAAGGAACTGGAAGTGGAATTTCATGAACAAAGTATTGCAATGAATAAGGCATCACAATGGTGGCCAATTGTACAATTATGTGTATTGTTGGTAACGGGG
>Ga0075439_13345_pt1 | contig 26104 bp, 20 predicted proteins | sample MintriSingleCell_FD_74264 | JGI IMG/M metagenome (GOLD analysis project Ga0075439, IMG submission 74264) | Marine eukaryotic communities from Monterey Bay, USA to study complex ecological interactions - Minidiscus trioculatus JGI Plate_4_G5... | ecosystem: Environmental > Aquatic > Marine >... | reverse complement strand
GAATGCATTTGCACTCCGAGCTAGTAATAATGCAAACATTGAGAACTTCATGGTTTAGACTACTATATGATAATATTCAAATATTGTGAGAGTTCTAGATATTATATTGCATAGATGCACCAATGACCTACGTCAGCATCATTGGTGAGGAATAAAATCGTCGATCTTTTGAGCTCAGCATTCTACGTTTCTTGCGGATACCGTATTCGAGGTATGTGGTGGGCTGGTGGGCCGTATCCTCAGAAAGAATTAATCCTCATCTCATTTTGTGCGGCAAAAGGTAGGGAGCAAGTAAGCAATACAGTCAACCATTCACAAAATCACATATCAAGTACCGCCTCTCGATCTATCATTCTTATTGAATAGTATACAATGTCATCATCAGAAGAAGATCCATCAAGATGGCGGCAAAGACAATGGTCAGGTCCATCATCAAACCTTTATCCTCGTAGTCGTTTAATGCCTCATGCTCATGCAGCCAATGTAAAGAATAAAGGTATATGCCCCCGTTGTCATAGTACGAGTATTCGAAATGGATGTTGTTCACATTTACGATCTGATGGTGGACAGCCTGCTACGGTGAGTGCTTATGTGTATGCAGTTGAGAGATAGTGATACATATTTTTGAGACACATCATGTGCACGCATCATCTCATTCTTTCCTATACTGTTGTTCTCTGTAAACCATATCCACAGGGTATATGCCCGGAGTGCAATGGATTGTTTAGACATAGCTGTTGTTCGTTTGCCCTTGAACAGGTGAGTTATTCGGAATAGTTTGTTGGAAGATATCCGTCGTTACTTCCTTCTTTGTGTATCCTTATACTTATCTCATTAACAACTGCTCTTCAATTACATACTTAGCACTGGGCATTCCTACCTAAATCTGTTAAAAACTTTATACTAAATGATTCCCAAAGATCTGATGATGGTTTCATTAGTATTAGCAACCTAGTAGAATTTTGGAGTTCACCATCAGCAATCAATCTAACACAACGAACTGATGTTTGTTCAGCCTGGAAAGTCCGCGTTTGTATTGTTTTGTCACGAGAATTCAAATGTTCAATATGAAGTTTCAATGATTCGGCTATTCATTTGACCTTTATCTGCCTTATTTGATTGCTTTTGTAACCCACTAGTACTAACATATGTTATAATCATCTCTCTTTCTTCTTCGTAAATCTTGATAACCCGCATCTTCCAGTTGGTATCTATCACTTGTCTACTCTCGGATGGGTATGGTAAAGGAGGCAAGATCTTTATGTATCAATGGTAGTTTCATCCATCAATGTATATTAACGTCAATTGAATATATAATGAAGATTGCCTCATCAGGAGAAAGTACAGAGTATATCATGTCCAAACTAAACTATTGTGCGGAAGGATTCTATGCCACGGAGACACCCGAGAAGATTGAGAGATATATTGGGCATCATTTACCACCCGATTACCAATTAAGTAATAACATCACGTCTAAGGAGAGTGTTATGAGTTATGTCAATCAGATTAATGATGATTACTCTTCTACCAAGAAGAATCAGAAACGAGGATCAGCTACCGGGGGAGAGTCGATGAAACTTATACTGGAAGATGAAAGTGGTAGTCGTGAGCTTGAAGTTAACTCTACGAATACTTTAAAGATGATATTGACTGAATATGCCGAGAATCGGGGTATATCCATAAGGAAACTTAGATTCTCAATGAATGGTAAGAGTGAATTAAAGAGCACTTGTATCAAGTTTCATGTGCTAATCATATGTCATGTGCTCATCTCATCACACTACTACCATCAGATAAGACCCTCTTCTTGTCTCAGGTTGGTAATCAGACACTAGAAGAGCTTGAGTTGAAAGATCAACAAGTCATATCAGCTCGGGATACTACTTCTTGTCAACCTGCTCCGAGTCAAGAGAAGACACCGCCACCGTCTAAGAAAGAGCAGAAGAGACAAAAGGCTCGTGCTCATGCAAAGAAGAAGTCAAAGGGTGGCAAAAAGAAGCAAGATGAACCAAGTTTAGATGAGATCTTTGAGAAGCTCAAGATTGAGGTAAGTTCTAGAGGATGACATGTGATGTGAGTCCGTGTCTCAAGCTGATGCCATATCTCACACCTCACTTCTCATTCAACACACATAGCACTCAAAGAAGCTCACGAAGATACATGACGAACTGCAGCCACAGCTCAAGGAGATTAGACAACGATTGAACAATCTAACTATCGAAAGGAAACCTCCAAAGACAAAGCAAAGTAGGCCTAAGAGAGCATCGATGAATGCTCTATCAATACTGGACACTTCCTGTATAACATGTGTAGACAATAGCAAGGCAGGTATCAGTCACTTTGTTGTGAATGTAAGTGGTGAACCATCCAATCTATTCAAGACATCGAAGAAGCGATGGACTCCTCCAAGTCCACCTACTCCATCACTAGATCTACACGGTTTATCAGTAGAACAGGCATTAGTCAAGCTTGACGAGGCTCTTAAGATGTGGATAGATGCTGCACAAAGAAGTAACTATCCATTTGTTGTTCAGGCAAAGATAATCTGTGGATGTGGTAATCAAATACTATCCGAGACGGTTCAAGATTGGATTAAACAACACAAGACTATTTCGCGAGCTCCCAAGACAAAGTGATCTAGCATATCTTTTCTGTAATCGGCTGCTGCGCCTAATCTAATGACTTAATGCAAAGTTTATCAACACAAATAAATGATATGTATCTAAATGTTTTACTGTAACCGGTACTTCTCCACAGAATATAGAAATGAATACATGATATGTGCATTTCTATTCAGCATCGGGTAAATCAAAAGCAATACGAACATTCTCCTTCTTGACGGCAACGGGCTTCAAACTCGTGTCCTCAAAATGAATTGTGTATCGTTCCTTGTCTTTATCAAATGATCGAACTTCAGCAAGCTTCCCGTTTAGATGAGCTGCCTTCTTCAATCCATGACAGATAATAGGAGTTCCTTCAGCGAAGAGGAGACTACTACTGTCGACGGTGTATTCTGTTGCTCCTTCGACTTCGACGACTGGTCTAATGTGATAGTCCTTCCTCACTGGACCCTTCACAACACACTTATCCCCACCACCTTCATATCTCAAAGCTTGAAACTCTTCTCCATTCTCCAATGCCACAAGCCTTGTCTGACATTTGGCAAGATCTATTGTCATTTCTTTGGTTTGAGCATGTTCTTCTCCATGCACACGAAGGCTAATGGGTAAGTACTTTGTCAGTAGACGCTCTGCTTCAATCCGACCCCGACCATCATCATCCACACTAAGGGCTCCTGCTAAAGTTGCAGCAATGCTAATTACCTCTCCATTCTCTGCCCCATTTGTTTTAACTCTTTCGTTCAAAAGCTGACGCATAGTGTGCAATTGATCATCTAAACCTAAACCTTTCTCCTGCGCAAAAGAGTTATTTGTCATATACTTAATCATATCTTCCATCGCCTTTGCACCTTTTGTGTTGCCTGTAGACTTACAGATATCTCGAGACTTCTCACAGCAAAATATAGCTTTGTTCTTTCCTTCATTGCTTAAATCAAGTAAATGCAAAGTTGATAATTGGCCGTATGCTCTTGCTAATTGTTTTTGGGTGGATGTAGATTGTCCCAGCTTTATTTCCATATCTTCCAATAATGTCACGAGTTCATTTCCTGTCCCTATAGCCTGAGCTATGAAATCTAATTCATTAGGACCCCGAATGTTTGCCTTTATTGCATCCATTTTTACCTGGAGTGTGTCAGCCACGAGAAGATAATCACCTGGACCAATAAGTTCCGATATTTTACCTTTTACAAACGATACTAAACTGTCTGCTAAGTCTAATGCAAGTTGATGCTGATACCTCTGTTCACAATTAGGACACCTTTGCCATGCCTCAAAGAATTTGTTCATAAAATTATCGTTAGACATAGACGAATTATTTGATGATTCTTTACTCTTTGTCTGCGCGTATTGCACGAGACATGATAGATGGGCATATCCGGCACTATCACCTCTACACGAACAATCACGTACAGGCAGCTTGCCATTATCATCGGGCTCATCACATAGACAAATCCAACACGAGGGTGAACTGTCATTTAATGTTATTGTTGTAGATCTCATTATTATGATGTACTTGCTGTTAATTTTTATGATTAGTTTTCGGTGTATGAATATTTTATATATTGAAATAAAGCAGTAAATGCATTACTACTTGTCATTGAAATGAGTTACTAGAGAGAGTAGTAATATTTATTTTACCTCAAAAATTGACTTTATCTTTGCGGCTTTGCGGCACTACTGCTCACTAGATATCAACTCTGATACTACCAAACTACCAGTAATAGATCAACCTTTAAACACTTGATATATTGGTTGTATTATTAGTATGGAGAGCGTCTATTGCAGTACTTATCTGTTCCTATTCTCCTCTCTAGATAGACACGCCAATAAATAAAATGATTCGTTTGATCGCTAAATTATCTTTCATTTTACTCATGATGTATGTAGAAGAGGAGTGGAGATATAGTGGTCTGCGCGGATGTGATGGTATTAGAATAAAGGAATTTGGATGGTGATAATACAGTCAATATATAAGTATTTAATACCCTTTCGAATGATGGTACTCTGGTAGCCGTATTATCATTGTGCTTGCCAAAACATACCATCATCATTGCAACACTCTCTCTGCAGAACAAACCTATCATGTGGAGCCGTCATCACATCAACACAGAAAGTAATATAATATAATTGGATAGTATACATAGGTATTGCGAGGATGCCGTCGTCGAGTAGAAAAAGGAATAAGGGCCAGGCAAGGAAAGCCAGAGCTAAGGCGATTGCAAATGCTACGACCAATATTAATATTTTTGAGCAGATGAGTTTGAATGTTGGAGATACATCATGCAATCTACGCCATGGCCAACCAGAAACACTTCCTGATATTTGCAATGAATTTATGAAACAATTCCTTGCGTCATTTAAAAGTAGTACCGATCAAAAAATTCCGTCATTTCATGCGGCGATGACTGCATTAGACAGAGCATACAATACATATCCGGAGGCCGCAAACAATGATATGTATCGTAAAATACTGAAGAAGAGCATTTTTAGCAATGGAGCGTCGTACATTATTGGAATAAGTAGGCTTAGTGCTAATGAAACGTCTGAATCAATTCTCGGAATGAAATTATTGCTTGGATTTGTTACGGTTTCGATGGTTCTTGATACATGTGCCGCATCTTCTCATCTTCTACCCGGTACTTTTGATGAAAGAGATGCCAGCACTTTCTTGAGAAATTTGGACATCATAAATGGCTGCCAACGTTCATTGGTTAAGTACTTTGTCAAGCATACACCTTGTAGTTTTCTAGATGAGATGTACTCCAAAATTAAGACTTCCCCCAAAATGGGAGTATGTGCGAATTGCAAACAAAGGAAAGAAAGAAACAAAATGTTCATATGCACAGGTTGTGAACGGGCTCAATATTGTTGCAAGGTATGTCAATTAGCAGACGTACATGATCATAAAAGTGAATGCAAGAGGATACAAGCGGGTAACGTTTACTCTTACGCTGTTAATTGACGAAGCTGAATCTTTGCAAAAGTTGCAATGGGGAATACATCGACCTACATTATATTCATATTATTGGAGAGAAGTTATAACAGAGACAAAGTTTTTGGGCGTGATGATACAATATAGAGCATACAAACTGAATAGATATCATCCTTATTCATTTAAGTTGTTTATCTGCTTTACATATTTACTTTGATTACATATTACCTTGAATGCCAACTTGTACTAGCTAGATACTCAACGACAACTCAATTAAACCACGCTACACTACCACTGTAGACTAAGGACAGACGGAAGAAGCCCTACAGTCAAAACAGCGAACAACAAAGTAGTCCCTCCAAGAGATACTGAACCACTGTCTGCAAGAACGACATCCCCTCCTTCCTCGACGTCCACTTCATTGTTTTCTACTTCTTCTTCTTCTTCTTGAATAGTAGCAGACTTGGGGCGATTGTTAAGGATACAATGTTCACAATCAAACATAAACGTTGGATCAACTGCCAACTTGATTTCCTCAAGACGCTTAAGACGGTCAGTTCCATAAATGACTTCCGAAAAAGAGATACAATTAGCATCTCGTTCCTCAAAAGTTAGCTTGCTTGGGCAAGGCTTGGCCCAGTCTTCTTTTAGGGGTCGACTAATGAGCGACGAAGCATGATTTGAACTCACGATAGGTGGGAACTTGCTTTCATTGGAAGTGTCAAACATATCCGGAGCAATATTTGCCCAGAAGTCTGCCAATGCATTATCATCTATAACAAATGATGCAGTCATTAACGCCGCCTCACGGTGGGCTTGAGACAATGAATTAGCTTGATCAGAGGCAGTGGAGGATGCACCGCCAAATGAATAGTAGGGGGATGGACCCAAACCATTGATGTTGAGATATTTGTCCAAAAAAGTATCCCAATTCTCTTCAATCCAGGATTGAGGAACAAGGATTGATCCTCCTAACGACCCGACAGCCGGGCTAGGATTGGGGCTATCTCCTACTTGACCAGGGTAACGATCGGCATCTCCATTAACACCTCCTTCTGCAAAGTCATTCCAGGCAGTTTTACTTAAGCAGTCTGTTGCAGCATCCGGAATATTCCTATCACTGAGCAGCCTACTAAAAGCAGGCACAACATCGTCCTCCCCATAACAGTTCAAGAGAAAGCTAACGTCGGGACTTGAACAGGCATAACTCATCTCCTTGGTAACATTCAACAATGATGGCATAATAAGGTACATTGCCTTGAACTCATTCCACAAGGGATCAAGAGCCGTACACTCATCGGTTGGAGAATCTTTATTCCATTGATACTTGTGGTATGGAAGATAGTCGTGGAGTTGCAGGAGTACTGACGTGACTACACCCCAAGTACCGCCGCCTCCTCCACGTACAGCTAACCATAAGTCATTAAAATCGATATTAAAGTCATCAGGACAAGTCTCCCATACCCATTTCTCTTCATCTACTTCCTCTGGATTGCTCCTACATACTCCTGTTACGAGTGTTGTCTTTGGAACAATAAATCCTTCGGCATCTTCCCATTCTGTTGGACCAAACTTGACATGATGCCCATTTGGCAATATCATCTCAATCTGAACAACTTGATCTACTCCTAAACCATACAGGCGACTGCCTGTCGTTCCACCAAGACCTCCAAGCCACGTCCAACCCATTGGAGAAACTGTACCGGCAGCCCCTCCAACTAAATGATACTTGTATCCTCCCTCCTGTGCCTTATTAGCATTAGTTACTGCACGGTATACCTTGTCAAAGTTCTCACCACCACCAACTCTAAGTACTGCCGGCTTATTCTTTGCCACAGATAGATGACATGATTGATTACTCAAATCTTGAGCAATCTCACTATCCAATACAACTGATTCATCACAGTCTGTAATACCGGTAGGAGAATACTGTGTATACTTATTCATGTTTAAGAGGAGTGTATCCTTCTTAGAAGATGACCCCGTGTAACTATGCCCACTGTTCTTCACACTAATCTCCAATCCATGTTCCTTTGCAAAATTAATGGCAGCAATAACATCAGAAGCAATCGCAGGGAATAGTACCCTAGTAGGAAGGTTTAAACTTGGATTAGATTCATCTAGAATGAACCCATCAGGATTGGATAGATCAAAATCCGTAGACATTGGTTCAACTCCTAAAGCGGCGGCTTCTGGACCATATGCATCAGTCAACCCAATGATTGCTATATCATCTTCAAATTGCTTGAATAGTTGAAGCATGTTTATCATTACTTGGTCTAGGGTAGCACTGGCTCCACCCACAGTACAAGTGAGGGAGACACAATCCGGCTGGCTGATCAATTAATGCATGAGTAGTCCGTTCCGGCCAGGGATAGTTTACCAACTCAGGAAGACATTGTTCAGTGTAATCTTCGAAAGTTGTAGTGATGAGTGAGACGTCTGTACTTAACTTTGATGATAGTTCATCCCATGGTAGATTAGCACCCCATTCATCAGAAGCTGATACTAGATATGATGGTGAAAGTAATAGGGAGGCAGTTGCAAGGTATGATATGTAATGGTTAGTAGATAAGGATGACATAATGTAATTTTGATAGTAAATTTTTGATGATGTTGTGTGGTATCTTTCCGAGATAGACGCTGCTATCAATATAGTTCAACTATAATGTTGCAACTAATCTACTATTCAACACATTAATTGATGATAAGGGCAATTAAGCTCATTGATTATGGGCCTACATCGTTGCGTTGCAACAACATCGAAAAGCCTAGAAGTATGGGCAGCTAGCCCTGGTATCTTCAGAATCCTTCCGACTCGGGGTACCACCAATGGAAGATCTTTAATAATATGATATCGAGCATACAACCAGATATATTGGCTATACTAATATTAGTATATGAGTGTTTGCAATGCTTATCAGATTGTATTCCACACTGCATCTTGCTTGGCATAAATTGTATGAAGGAAAGAAGTTTCTTGTGGCGATAAAACTTCATCTATCAAAGGGGAGATAGAAGAGTGAGAGTAAAAGTGGCCGCGGCTGCTCTCTAATTAAAGCCCTATGTATTGATAGAAGGTTTAAATAAGCTTATTAGGAACCCCAATGTTATGCAGTGATAGCTGCAACAGTCCAAAAAGATGGAAACGAATCAATCCAATCTCAAAGATGATACATCAAATTACGATACTCAACAAACAAAGAAGAGGAAGCAACCAACCAATGGTCATTTCGACGTTGATACTTCTGACAGTGCTACTACCGACGACAATACCATAGATCTATCCGAATCAACAACGGTAGATGATATATCAACACTGGATGTATCGACATACTTGGCATGGGTAAATCGTCAGGCTAAGTCATTACCCAATGTTTTTGTTGCAACAACGCCATCGTCATTAACCACTTCCATAGATCAAACACATACGAAAGAACAAAGCCATACTGCAGCTGTAAAAGAACAAACTCAAACTACTGTAGATGGAGGAACGAGTAGCAGTAAAGAGAAGGAAGAAGAGGAGCCATTTCACGGATCAAGAACGACATTGCAAATATTATTATCAAATCGTATGGATATATTACCACCTCCTACTGTTCGACATTTACCTCCACATCACATCAATACAGTTTCTTCGTTGGGCGATGAAGATGTGAAGATGTCAGTAACTGCAACTGGAGAAGAATGCAATGATAGTAACAGCAACAATAGCAATTGTAGTAACAGCAAATCATCGTCATCGTGGGCTGACAATACAATATCAAACTTTTCCAAACTCCGATCCTACTTGGAAACTGAACGTACCAAACAACAATCTCAACAGCGAGGAGCTACTATTCGTAAGATTGCAGTACCAAGAATGAAAGATCGTGCGGCTTGGCATATCTTCTGTTTAGGTAAGGAGGAGGCGTATGGGAATGTTGGTGGCTACTATGAAGAAGAAGATGAAGATGACGTTGCAGATCAGTCGGAGAAGAGCAAGAAGGATGAGGATAGTAAACCCATCAAAGAAAATAAGTGCGATGAAAGTACTGAATCTGCTGCTGCTGCAAAAGCAGTACAACAACAACAATCATCATCTCAAACACCAGTACCGCCATCGCAAACAAAACTAATCTACAATCCATCCAACATACCAAATCAAGGCTACCAACCTCGCACATCACTAATATTACAATTTGATCAAGTATTAACACGTACATTATTCCATCATCATGTACATTACTTGTGTGAATGGAAATTTACACTGAGTTATAATAGATGTATATGGATATATAGTTTATTGGGTAATATGGAAAAACCATTACATATTGATGAGGTATGTAGTGTTAGGAGGGTGTTGAGAGAATGTTGTTTAAGACGATGGGAGTTGAAACTTCCTAATGAAGAGGAGAAGGTAGAGGATAAACAATCTGCTATTGATAAAGGCTGTACTCTTAGGGCAGGCGAGGAAAGAGATGAAATGAAGAAGGCAGAAGGTTTATGTTGGGAACAACTGGCATTATTGAATACATTGATTGCTATTACGGGGATATATTTTGAACAGGGTAATGCCGCCGCTGGTGATTGTATGGATTCATTGTTTAGTGTTAAGCCTGTACAATCATGACCTTAAACCAAACCACATACAAGTCGTGTGAACAAAATAATGGGCATCAAACTAGTCTAACATATGTCTTAATCTTCTCTTACACCCTGAGCATTGCCAAACACTGTTCAACTTTGGCAATTCTTAAGGCTAGTCCCCTTACAAAATGAGACACAAATAACTCCGGCAAAGCTTGAATGAATTCGTACACGACTGTTAGCTTTCTCATTTCAATAGTACCATTCACATCAAACTCGGTGGAGAAGAAAGCCGCCTTTTCAAGCCAATGGATCAAGAGAGGAAGCACCTTGAACTCCCATTGAACAAAGGGCTGGATATCAAAATGGCAGTGGTGCTTGAGGATCTTCTTCACTGCCACCTGTTGCTTATTAGGACACCGATTCAACTCAAGAGCAGATACCACATCTTGTGGACGAGGTATGAAGCCCTCGTCGTAAGGGGGCTGATACACAGTTTGATCTCTAATATGCTCAAGAGTATGGTTAGATAGACAAGTCTTGTTCACGGTGGATGTATCACATAGGGTGTTTGAAAACGCCTTCCAACATTCAGAAGTAACAACATTGTAAGAAAGATTGACTCTTTTGAGGTGAGAGTTATTTACCAACGCTTCGGCAATGACTACCAAACCATCAATACTTATACCAGAAGCGAGCCCAAGATTCTCCAAGCAAGGATCTGCTTTAAGTGTACGTGCTAAAGCCTCCACCCCACTTTTACCAATGTCAATATTGATCAGACTCAGAGACACCAAGTTGCTCCTGGGAAGAGAAGCTACCAAGGCGTCTACTCCTTTCACACTAGACACCAGGTTATTGATACCGCATATATCTAGATTCAGTAAATTACTGTTTGGTAGACCATTTACTAATACATCTATCAATTCTTCACCAATATCTATTCCTCCATAACACCGGAGGTTAAGAGTGTGTAGAATCTTGTTCTTCATAGCAGCCGATAACATAGCTGCCATCTGATTACCGAAGTCATCATTGATCCAGATAGAAAATCTCATTGACCCCTTGCATAGCATCGCTTGAGGACCATCGTACCAGAATGAAATGATTTCACTTATTGATTTATTATTTGACAGGCCAGTAAAGAATGGATTGATACTCAAGGCTGACTGACTAGTAGGGCCACCAATTAAACTCAACTTCTTTAAGTGAGTCATCCCGACCAATCGTCCTAATAATTCCAATTCGTTATCACCATTATGCTGAACATAATATTGAAGTTCATCAGGTTCATCATTTGGTAGATAGTTATACTGAAGATCACCAGGCTCATCGCTTGTAATTTCAGAGTCGGTCGTTAGTCTCCTGATCACATCTCTATTATTTTGTATCTGCCGATCGGTAGGAGGCGAGGCGTTACTCATTGTTGGTGTTTGATTGTCAGGAAGGAAGTAGTTAAATGGATAGAGGGTGAGCCCGTCAGAAGACCTTGATTTTCGGTTTTACATTGTGCTTTCTTGTAATTGATTGGTATGGACTGGAAAAGCATCAGAAAGGAGAAATCTTTCTTGTAATATGCTATAAAGTCCGACTCAAATACAATTTGAGGGATATGAGCTTCTCGAGGGCAGCTTAAGCGACGTATGGGGTGAAGGGTGAATCTTCTATGCCCCTCATTCTTAAGCACCAATTTCCTCATCCTCATTTTCAATTTCAGCTGTTTCTTCATCACCCACAGCTTCTTCTTCTTCCTCTTCATCTGACTTGATACCTCCTGTTCTTGCAAATCGAATAGCACGTGCCTCCTTCCACTTTACCGTTACTCGAATACTGGCAATAAAGGCAGCCCAGATTGCCAAGTATATATTCGTTCCTGGCACATAATCATCGGAATTGTGATCACTTCCTCCATTCCCAGTGATTGTACTTGCAATACTACCGGCACCAGTAAGTTGTTCTAACTCAATTACCAACCATATATTTACCAATATACTACAAGCGAGCTCAAACCATCCACCATATGTCATCCAAGAGTTCGACGAGCATGCTTGACAACACGACATGAATTCATAATGTGAAAGGATAAAGAATGCTGATACGACTGTAGTGATTGAGCTAATGCCAATGGCAACATCACATGAATCACGAACGAACTCATCTGCTGACATATGTCGTGCATCAGCACCAGAACCAAGGATTACAATACTTGCCCAGAATACAATCCACCATGAAGGTAAAGTAATAGATAACCGAGTCAATTCATATACCGTTAATATATCCTTCTCACCACCCCACTTGTCTAATGCATCAATACAAGCAGCTAGACTAAACCATGCCGAGAAGTAAATATTAAGTGATGCATACCCTATCGATCCAGCTCGGGTTATAGAAACGACACCACATATCCACCAAATAACAAAGGATAATAATGTCCATCCTTCAACTTTACCATTACATAAACTTTTATAATCAAATTTATTTCTAATAAAACCAATTAAATCAAATATTAATATAAGTAATGAACACGTGAAAGTTACTATACCAAACATTTGATTAACCTTTGGATGTTTATTCACATAATAATGTGTTTCATGATCTTGTGGGATGTTGAATACTTCATTGATTGATATGAAGTTTGTTAAAGATGTTATACATATTAATATGTAGGATTTGTATTTTGGATTGTATTCTATTTGTTGTTGTTGCCCTCCACTTTGTTGAGGTGCTTCGTTACTGCTCATGTTATTCACTTTAATATGCAAATTGCAATTAGAGGTTGTCGGTATCCTTTGATTATTCGATGAATATCAATGTCACCGCTACCGGAGTTCCACAGATCGAAAGGTCATATAAAACCGGTCTACTTGAAGCATTGGAAAGCAACTAACTCTATATCCAGCTCCTCTGTTGCAACCAACAATCACTAATCACATCTAAATCTGATCATTTCAGGCTATCGTCATCTTGTACCACCAATTGAATATCATGAAAAACTGGCCCGTCCTAGCCAAACTATCTTCATACAATATGAGTAACATGCTTTTTAGCAGTGTAAGATATAACAATGTCAGTACATATATTCATTTGAAGGATATTGAACATAAGGATACCGCTTGTAGATTATTGTACTTTAAAAGTTGCCCCTAATCATTATCGTAAAGCCTATTGCTACAATATTGCTATTTAGGAGGATATTATTAAGAACAATAACGATGAATTCATCTAATAATAAGTCGGTATCATGTGCTGAGAGCGGTGGCGAGGGTGGGGTATCATCAAACAAGAAAGTGTGCACATCATATGAGCAAAATTTTGAGAATTGCAATGACGACGGTGCATCCAACTCTTTGGAAGGTGGTAGTGACAATGATGATATTCTACAAAAGAAGATCAATAGTATTATGAAATCTGAATCTGATGTGTTAAAGATATGCCAACACTTTATGGCCTGCAGCCTTGACAAATCCTCAAGTTCTAATCATATTAATGCTATTGCTGATATTGTTAGCATGGTTGATGATGATCTGTTTAAAGACCCTCCACTGAAGGAAGATTGTCCTATTTGTATGCTGCCAATGCCGTATACTAGTTTGTGTGGAGTACAAGGATCGTATCAACCATGTTGTGGGAAGATGGTCTGTAGTGGATGTATGATAGCCTCGATTGTTGAAATCAAGAAGGGAAATATGAAAGATGGTTGTGCATTTTGCAGAGTATCTATCCGCCGTTCCGATAAAGACTTTATGGACAAGTGTGAGAAAAGAATGAAATCAAACGATGCTGAGGCATTTAAGGCGCTTGGAGATTACAAAATGGGAGGTTCTTCTTATATTGGGGGTACTTGTTTGCCACGTTACAAGAAAAGGGCATTGGAGTTGTGGCATCGGGGAGCTGAGCTTGGCTCATGCAGAGCACATCATGCTCTTGCTCAGGCATATTATCAAGGTGATGGTGTTAAAAAAGATATTGAAAGATCAATTCATCACTACAAACAAGCTGCAATGGGAGGGCACGAGAATGCTAGGCACACACTAGGAACAATCGAATTCAATAATGGGGACATTCACAAAGCAATGAAACACTTCATGATTTCGGCCAAGTGTGGATATGATAAAGCTTTGAAGGCTGTAGGATTTGGTTACAAAGCTGGTCACGTCACAAAGGATGACTATGCAAGTACATTGCGGGCTCATCAACAGACTGCCAATGACATGAAGAGTGAGCAAAGGTCCTTCGCTGCTGACAATTCTGCTCGGTTTAGAAATAGAGTGGGGTTATCGAATTAAACATTAGCATGTTTCAACAATAAACCAATAGATAATGTACAAATTCATTCCATTTTAAGTACTACCCACATCCCAGCCGAAAGTAGACTTTGAACTAGCTAATGATTCCTCACTTAAGAAGATTCAATGGCTCGACCTCTGCCATCATACCTTCTTCTTTCAACTTGTCTAGCAATTCATCGGCACTCTTCCTTGCTGCCTTGACAGCCCTTTCTCTGTTACCTGATTCAGCGACATAGAATTCATCTACCACACCAGCACCAAATGAGGTTGCCGATCTCATGGCATTTTCAGCTCGAAGTTGATCTAGACCAGCAACTCGTCTTAATATCCTAGTTGCATCTGCCTTGTCTGTGGAGTAACCGTAGAGCATGACACGGTACCCGGCTACACCTTCGTCCGCGGCAGTAGACGTTTGTGGCTCTTTGCCGAACCCTCTTGATGTAGATGCTTCTGAGTTATCTTGGCTTGATGATACAGTCTTTGCAGTTCGTACACTAACGCGTTTCGTAGTTCTAGACTGTCCGGCATCTTCACTTCGCTTATCTTCCAACTTTTCCAAGAATGTTTCACATTCCAGTGCCGAGACTGCATAATTACCGAGAGCACGGAGGTCCGGTCGTACCAAGGCATTGATACCGAGCACAATCCCCTCATTATTAACAAGTGGCCCTCCGCTCATTCCACCTGCCATGGCTGCATCGGTGATAACAAAAGCGGTGTTTTCAAATGGACGTGACTTGGAGATCTCAGACGCTTCCTCACCAGTCGGTGCATCCATGTAATTAATACCATTTGTCGTTGCTGATAATATACCTGATGTCATGGTTGGCCCTTCAACTCCCATGGGATATCCGAATGCAAACACAGGACTGCCTATCTCAGATGTGGGTACTCTACCATCACTAGTAGTGGATGATGTGTCCGTGGAAACTTCTTCCCCACTCATCACAATGGGAGGTGGGAAGGGATAATCATCATTCTCGTCAGCAACCGTTTCTACACATAGTAATGCCAAATCACTATTCAACTTTCTTCCCACAACAGTTGCAGGATATTGCTTGTCTGGATCTCCTGGGAATGTCACAGATACCTTCCATCCCGGAGGAGCTACATGAGCCGATGTCAAGATGTGCACTCGATCCTTAACCTCATCTTCCTGTTCCTCCATTGCCGAATCATCAAATGCAACGACAAATCCAGATCCTTGTGAATTCTCCTTCCTCACTCCCTTTGATGTGACAAGTACAACTGAAGGTCGGACATTGCGGGCTGCTTGAATTGTAGATGGAATCTCACCCATTCTTACCGCACTTGTATCAATGATGGGTGTTGCTTGCGGTCCTAAACCCGGCGGTGGCATACCCATACCACTTAAAGGGGGTGACCTATCCATCACGGGAGGTCCCCGAGGCGATCCTGGCCCATACACTGATGAGAGGGGAACACCAGCTCCATCACGAGTGTTCTCAACAAATTCTCTTCCATATCCATTTGTCATTGGAGGTTGATTCCCATACCCATTAGAAAGTGGAACATATTGCTCAGATGTTGAGGTGGTGCTTGTTGTTGCTCCTCTCCGTTCTCCTCCAGCCTCAACTCCAAATGATTCCCTGCTTACGGGTTGCCTAACTGATCCAGCACGTCCCCGAGTATTCATACTATTAATTACTTCAGCATCAAATGATTTCGTACCAGGAGACCTCGCCGCCATATCTTTTAATGACATTCGTCCCATTGGCATATCACGGCCGAATGGGCCCATCATTTCAGGACGTACAAATGGATCAATTCCACCGCTACATGTGATAAGTGTGAGGTAAAATTAATGAGTGATGAGCGATAAACAAATTATGAGCATAAGATGTGTGCACAAATAATTGCAATACTTACTAAGCACCAGGACCTCTCATTCTACCACCCGGAGGCATACCACCACGTCGAAATCCAGATGCACCGCCTCTTCGGTAATAGTTTGGATTATTCATATCATTGGCACTATAACCTCCCGCTGTTCCAAATGTCATGTCCTGTCTCATGCCTGGTCTGGGCATCATACCGTAGCCAGGTGGGGGCATCATGCCAGGTCCATCAAACATTGGTCCCCCTCCACCCCAACCACCACCCATCATCCCACCGTCGAAGTATGACATTTGTAATGCAGATGATTTACTCCGTAGTGTTGGTGTTGTTGTGGCATGATTTTGAAATAATGTGCTCTTTTTGGTGCTAGAGGTAGAGAGATGAGAGAAGGTCAGAATATACTCATAGATATAAAAAAGCAATTTACACAAACCCCAAACGTGATATCGTTCAGGACAAGATCTGTCTCCAGACTGCCATATGTGCACGGTTTCTCAACAAATGTTTAATTCAGAGAGATTCCCATCTATTAATATGCATCTTCATTACGATTTTCACTTCTTGAAACCCCACTCTTTAGCCTTAGAAAACTCTCATTCCCTAATACTCATTAAATAATAACTCAACAACCCAAAGATAATCCCATCTCAAAGATTTACAACTTACCGCATTAAACTATTCCCATTCAACAAACTTTTCTTATTCTCAGATGTAGAAACTTTCTTGGCATACATTCCACCACCACCACCCCTACCATAACCACGTCCATACCCTCCCATACCATAATTAGGATAATATCCATCCATACCATCCATATAACCACTCCCCATACCATTGTAATAATTACGATCATATCCCGGTGCATAATACGCAGTATGATCACCTTCCCGTATAGGTTCATCATTCCTCCTATATCCATACTTACTATCATAACTTTGACTCCATACCGGATCATAATATGGATTAGTCGGGTTGGTATACATTTTATCTGTTTTACGTGGATTTGTCATACCTGGGAAAGTTGATGGATATTGATAGGAACGTGATCCACCGTATACTTGTGGATTTAGTGGATCGTTATAGCCATTGTACATACTATTACTTTGAAAATTTTGGGATGGATTATCACGACGGACGGATTGTGCCCATCCTGGATCATAGTAGGGGTTTGTTTCCGTGTCTCGTAATGAGGAGTAGGAACCACCTAGTTCGAGTGGAGTTGGTTTGGATAAGTTATATCCTTGGTTTTTACGCCAATTTGTTGATGAGGCGCCGGAACGTTCAGAGCGGCGGGATAGGTTGTCATCGTAGTACCCACCGGAATAGTTGTAGTCGGCGTAGTTTCGTAGCATGTTGTTTAATGATGTACTACTTGATGGTTGAGGGCGTACCTTATTGTTATTGTTGGCAACATTGCAAGTTGATGTCAGTGGTTGTTGTGGTGTATTGCAATTACTGCCGATACCGCCGTTTAAAGGCGATTTTATTGGAAAGGCATTTATAGACGTACTACCGAGTAGAGATAGGAGGCCTAGTACGGCCGATATATCGCGTAGGAGCACCATGAGAGGTAGGTACTATACTGGATATATTGAGGTGCACACAAAAGTAAACAAGAAAAATTTTGCAAACTAAAGCGGTATCTTATGTGATGAGGAAGATGAATTAGCTTGAAAACCTGAACTGACAGTAGGTAGGGTGCAATATTATTATATTGATAGGTAAACATATAGTAGAGCAATTCGACATCGTATGGTAGGCAATCGACAATCACCAAAGTTGCTAATTCAATTGGTGTCACGGATTGAAAAAGGATACCGCTTTGCAAATTAATAAACTTGACCTTATTTATGAAGACCGAGTTGGAGTTGCTGGTTGCTGTTGTTTGTTGGTACTGGATAACTGGCTGGATATATCGTGTATCTGGTATCTGCTGTTAACTTGCTAGTTTTCGACGCTTTTACAATTGGTAGTAGCTAGATTGTTCAAGCCTTGACGGTTATTGCTAGAGAGACAATTGAATATCAAAAAGTTGTGTGAAAGTTATAAAGTATTATCTTATATCGTACTCAATAAAACATGTCTGAAGAAAAAGACGATAGCAGTAATAACGGTAGTGATTACCCGTGGATTGATCACTTTGAAGATTTCTGTTCATCAGATGAGCTTTCTATTAGTGAGATGCGTAGGATGACTGACGGTATATCATTGAGTAGTCTATACAACTCATCGTTTCTACATCGAGTGTGTTTTAATGAGAATGTTTTGGAAATTATTGAACATCTATTAGATCTATATCCCTCGGCAATCTATATCAAGAAGGATATACCCGACGCTGAAGTTAAATCGGCATATCCACTACACTTGGCATGTTTCAATGAAGAATGCCCAAATGAAGTGATTCAATTTCTTTTGAAAAGGTTAAGACGATTCGACTGCTATGTGAGTCTAGATCAATTAACTCATATCAGTCACATGGATTATGATTGGGGTGGTACGGGCATAGACATCATGGATAGTGATGAATACGGTGGTACTCCTCTACATTACTATCTATCCAGAACATCAAATGTTAATGTCGGTATTGTTAAAGAGTTGGTGAGTGCAAATCCACGAGCGTTATTAGTAGCTGACGAGGATACAAAGTGCACTCCAATCCACATCCTTCTACATAATGAAAACATTGGGGGAGTGTTTGATGTGGTGAAATATCTCGCTGAATCAAACCCATCCTTTCTCCTAGTAAAGGATGTATATGATCAAACTCCGTTAGACGTGGCCTGTAAGAATAGAAGTATAACTGCAGAGATAATCAAATTCCTTCTAGAAGCCTGCCCGAGTTCTGTTTATCAACGAAACAACTGTAACGGATTGCCCATGCATAGTCTCTGTGGTGAAAAGGATATGGATGATGAAGTTGCAATTGAAATTCTAAGGCTTTTGCTCGAAGCACATCCAGGCTCTGTTTCAGAAATTGACTCTGATATGGAACTGCCTCTACATCAAGCAGCAGCTGCCACAAACAAATCTCCAGACTTTTGTAAAATACTTGTCGATGCTTATCCAGAGTCGGTAAGGAGAGGGGATGACACCAGTTCTTTGCCACTCCATTTAGCATGTAGCAATGGACGACCTGACACGGTAGAGTGTCTATTTGGGCTCTATCCCGAAAGTCTCCGTATTAGAAATGATGGAGGGCACTTGCCAATTCACTGTGCAGCCATGTCTGGAGAGAATATTTCCAAAATCATCGAGTTCTTGCTCATTCAAGACCCTGAATGTTTATCGAAATCAGTTGTGGCTCCAACTCAACTCGGCAGTATTCATAATGGGAATTTGCCTTTGCACCTAATTTGTGCATTCTGGAGGATAGACGAGTACAATGTAACAGAGTTACTTTTTGATCTTTATCCGGAGGCAATTCTCATACGAAATGAACGAGGACAACTTCCATTCGACGTTCTCAGAAGTAGAGATGATGAGCTTTCTATTAATTCCGAAACAGGAAGACCTCACGATGAAGAGGTACGAAAGAGGAATCGGGAACTTCTATCCTTTTTATCTGCCCAAATGAGCTATGCTTACAAGGCACAAGATCAGAATGCTTTGATAACACCAGATCGTACTGGTTCTCTGCCTCTACATAATGCAGTTCGTTCTGGCGCACCGCTCGGTTCCATAAAGCTGCTAGTCAAAGGCTATCCCAACTCTGTTCATGTACCCAATGGCAGCGGGATGCTGCCCTTGGATGTTGCAATTCAGTTTAGTCCATTGGTCGTTGTCAAATACTTGGCAGATTTCACTCCACGCCGCTTGAATAGATGTGATAGGAACAAAAACTTTCCCTTGCATCATGCCTGTCGAGAGGGCAAATGTGAGGTGATAGAATATCTACTTGACCGGCCAATGTCATCGGCATCTGTATCAGAAAGGAATGCAGATGATAAGCTTCCAATTCACTTGTTCTGTGAACATTTAAGGTGTTGTCATAGGTATGATCTTCCGGAGTATACTGAAAGTATATGGCGTCTTCTATCGGCTTATCCCGAGACTGTATTGAATTGGTAGATCAGAATATCATAAGTAGGAGACGGTTTAATTAGTAGATACAGTCCATAACAGTTGCAGTATAGATAAGGATCATAATTAGTATCATCACCGTGAAATCCATATGCCTGATGATTATTTACATTTACATTATTACATGCACCGACATTGACATTTTGTTGACTCATATCTTATGCACTTATTTATATGCCGTGTATGCGACTATAAAACTTATACTCGGTGGAGAGCACCTTGATATATTGTGTATACGCTGTTTAAAGGTGGTAAAGCTTGGTCCATCAACCTGGCTGATCATGGGCAAATAGGCAAATATCCCTCATCAAATAGTGACTCGTGACACCAATAGAAAGGATACCGACAGTCTCCAAAAACAAGTGATGAAACTTGATTGAGAGTACCTTTGTAATGTGTTATGTTAATAACTGAGCATCCATTGGTTAATCACTGTGAATATAGTGTTTAGATTATCAGTATTTAACGATCTTTCGATTGGTAGTAGTTTGGTGTATCAGATTCACCGGTTATTTCATAATCAAGCACGAAAGAGAGCATAAATGTTTTGGTAATTTTTGATATAAACTATTAGAGTTACATATCGTATAGATATCTCTCTTGGTGAGGGATAGATACACCAGGTACAACAAAGAACCATTGATTCAAATTTGACGCTATTAAGATTATCAGTGTTTCGGTATCAGTGGACTACACAGAGCCAATATATATTCGACCTTCTTGTAAATTTGTTCATTCATATGCACCGAAGTTATTAGCACCAAGGCCACCATTACGAGTACAAGTCATAATATAAACACAACATAATGTCAGAAGAAGGACAGCAGCAACAACAGAACGGTAATAGTTGGATTGGTTCGCCGTCTAGGAACACTTGGATTAAAGAATTGGAAGATTTCTGTGGATCAGATGATCTTTCCGTAGATGAACTGCGCAGAATGACCAAGGGATCATATGATCTGGAAGGTTCCTCCTGTATTCACCGAGTTTGTATGAATAAGAATGTTACATTGGAAATTGTAGAGTATTTGGTAGATTTATATCCCTCGGCAATGCATAGTTGTTTGGACATACCGGATAAGCGCATTTTTTCAGCATATCCTCTTCACTTGGCATGTTACAACAAAGGTTGCCCAAATGAAGTGATTCGACTTCTCTTGGATAAGATCGAGGGATCACAAAGTGTAACTGTCTCAGAAACTATATGTTATATGAAATTCGACTACGGTGATACGGGCATCCAATTGATGACGGAACGCGAATATCACGGTGGTACCCCTCTTCACTTTTATCTATCAAGAACGTCAAATGTTGATCTTGATATCGTCAAACAATTAGTATCAAGCAAGCGTATGTTATTGTTAGCTAGTGAGGATACAAAGTGCACCCCAATTTACATCCTTATGAATAACAAAAGCATTGGAGATATGTATGAAGTGGTGGAATATCTTGTGGAATTAAATCCATCTTCCCTTCGGAAAAAAGATAAGTTCGATCTAACTCCTCTACATGTTGCGTGTGGGAAAAGTTATATCAATACAAGGACGAGGAAGTCCTTCTTGGATCTTTTCCAGATGCTGCTCATCAACGAAATGCCTATAATGAATTACCCATCCACAATATTTGTGAAACAAAGGGAATAGATGATTCAGTATCAAGGGACAATTTGACGCTTTTACTTGACGCTCACCCAGATTCAGTCCTAATCACCAACGATGATATAGATCTTCCTCTACATTTAGCTGCCTTCAACCAATCACCAGCCTTTTGTAAAGTTCTCGTGGATGCCTACCCAGAGTCGGTGAGAAGAGGAAACGGTCCTGGATCTTTACCATTGCACTATGCATGTAACCTCGGCGGACGACTTGAGACAGTAGAATATCTGTTCGGGCTGTACCCAGAGAGTTTGCACATCAGAGACAATAATGGTTACTTGCCAATTCATTTGACATGTGATCGACATTCTGATGAGGATACTCCCAAAATTATCAAGTTCTTACTTCGTCATGACCCTGAATGTTTGTCAAAACCTGTTGTGTCTGATGATACAGGCAACAATTGGATGCAAGGAAATGGTGCTTTGCCCCTACACGTAATTTGTTCAAAGTGGGATAAGTCAAATGTGACGGAACTTCTCTTTGACGTATACCCTGAGGCCATCCTTGTAAGAAATGAAAAAGGTCAACTACCAATCGATAGTGTTAGAGAGAAGCTTGACTCTTTATCGATCAATCCCGAAACAGGATTAGCATACAACCCTGTGTATCAGAAAAGACTACAATACATCATTCAATTTCTACAAACCCAAATGAGTTATGCTAAGAAAGCATTAAGTAAAAATGCAATGAGTACAATTGATATCACCGGTTACCTGCCATTACACAATGCAATACGTGCAAAAGCTCCGCTCGGCTCCATCAAGTTGCTAGTGAAAGGCAATCCTGATGCGGTTTACGTACCTGATGGTAGTGGGACACATCCTTTGGACATTGCTAGTCAGTTTAGTACAGTGGGCGTTGTCAAGTACTTGGCTAAGCTTTCACCTGACCGCCTGAATGCATGTGATGTGAACAAGAACTACCCCCTTCACCATGCCTGTCGAGGAGGTAACTGTAAAGTGATACGGCATCTACTTGAAAGGCCCTTGACATCGGCTTCTGTGTCAGAAAGAAATGCTGATGATATGCTTCCTTTCCACTTGTTTTGTGACTTTGTGAATGGACGATGGTGTGAAGGGGAGACACCGGAGTATACTGAAACGATTTGGCGTCTTCTAACAGCATACCCCGAGACAGTATTGAATTGGTAGATACAATATTATAAAGGAGGAGTATATACACTAAAAGAATATCATATTCAATGGGTAGATTAGAATATCACCTTTTTTGGTGTGACTCATATCTTGTGCACTTTTTCAAACGCTGCAGCCAGCGATGTGTAGTGTCCGCGAGTCACACCAATCGATGACAGTATCCCTGCAGGCTTCTTTCATCTATCTGATACCTCTATATATATCTAACAACTCCTAATCACAACAATCATACTTATCATCAATCTCTAACTTCTCAATCATCATTTCCCATTTAGTTATAAAAGACTCCCAATTACAATAAAGTGAGTGAAACAACAATCAACAACAAAATGCATATCAAAAATTAGCCGCCCTAAGATAAGCTACGAAGCCTGGATAGCGCCGCTATTCACCGTGAATATAGTGTTTAGAAGATCGGTATTTAACCCTCTTTTGATTGGTAGTAGTTTGGTAGTATCAGATTCAACTTCAAATCAGGCAAGAAGTAAGAGATAGTTACCAAAAAAGTTGTGGAAATAGAAGTATCATTATTGGTGGTGTAGTATAACTTTATACTATAACTCTTCATAGAGTGCATATATATAAAAACATAAGTTCAACAATGGCCGAGAATGTTGATGATCCTCTGTGGATTAAGCACTTTGAAGATTTCTGTGCATCAGATGATCTTTCCATAGATAAACTGCGCAGAATGACTGAGGGTATAACTTTGGATGTTCTACACAACTCATCATTCCTACATCGAGTGTGTTTGAATAAAAATGTTACATTAGAAATAGTGGAGTATCTATTACATTTATATCCTCAAGCATTAAATGACGAAATGAGTATGGAGATTGATCATGGTGTTATTGTATTATATCCATTGCACTTGGCATGTTATAATGAGAAATGTCCAAATGAAGTGATTCAACTTCTCTTGGAAAGGTTAGGCGATTCGGCTGCTAAACAATTACATCATATTTGTACTATGGATTTTGACTGGGGTAATACGGATATTGATCTTATAGATGATTATGAATATGGTGGTACTCCTCTTCATTATTATCTATCAAGAACATCAAATGTTGACATCAACATCGTCAAGCAGTTGGTCGTAAACTCAAGACTCTTACTATATATCGATGTGAAATCGAAGTGCACCCCGATTCACATTATCATGCACAACAGAAGCATTGGATATATGTTTGATGTGGTTAAATATCTTGCTGAAAAAAATCCATCATCCCTCCTAAGAAAGGATGAATATGAACAAAACCCTCTTTGTGTTGCATGTAAGAATGAATTTATGACTGCAAAGATAATTGAAATCCTTCTACGAGTATGTCCTGATTCTCTTTATCAACCAAATTATTGGGGTGGGTTGCCGATACACAATCTCTGTGTCGATGAGGGGGATAAAATTGATGATGAAGTTGCAATGGAAGTTCTGGACCTCTTACTCACTGCTCAACCGGATTTAGTCACAAGAACTACTGATGAAGGTGATGAGCTACCTGTACACAAAGCTGCCACCAATAGATCTCCAGCATTTTGTAAGATACTAATGGATGCCTACCCAGAATCAGTGAGAAGGGTTGACAGCGACGGATCTTTACCATTTCATCGTGCCTGCTACGAAGGATGTCCTGCTACAGTAGAATATCTATTCGGACTATACCCGGAAAGTTTACACCTCAGAGACAATAATGGTTACTTGCCGATCCATTTGGCAGCCTTGAGTAGTATTGAAAAGTACACTGCTGAAACTGTCCAGTTCTTGCTTCTTCACGACCCTGAATGTTTATCGAAACCAATTGTGTCTGATTTTAGAGGTGATCAATACATGCAAGGAAATGGTGCACTGCCTTTGCACATCGTTTGTTCCAATGGGGATCTGACTGATATCCAGCTCCTTTTTGATCTCTATCCAGAGGCAATTCTCGTACGAAATTGGCGTGAACAACTACCAATCGATATTATTAGAGAGAAGCTTGTACCGCCTTACACTGACAAGTATGGAGAGAGGATACAGAAACTAATAAACTTTTTATCACCGCAAATGACTTACGCTTGGAGAGCCCGAGATGAAAATGATATGAGGACACCTGTTAATGGTATGTTGCCACTTCATAATGCAATACGAAAGAACGCCCCCCTCGGTACTATCAAGCTGCTAGTCAAAGGCAATCCTGAGGCTATTAATATCTCTGATAATATCAATAGCATGCTTCCCTTGGGCATAGCAAGTGAGGTCAATACGGTTGGAGTTGTCAACTACTTGGCAGAACTAGTACCTGACTGCTTAAATTCATGTGATATGAACAAAAACTTTCTCTTACATCATGCTTGTCGAGGAGGTAACTGCAAAGTGATACAGTACTTACTTGAGAGACCAGTGTCATCTGCATCGGTAGCAGAAAGGAATGTGGATGATATGCTTCCAATTCATCTGTGTTGTAAGTTTGTGAATAAGCAAGAGGAAGAGGAGAAGGATACCCCAGAGTATACCGAAACGATTTGGCGTCTTCTGACATCCCCGAGACTGTATTGAATTGGTAGATCAGAATATCAAAAGAAGAAGTGTACTGATGCTACATTTTACTTTTATATAGCCTCTCAATACTATCTAAGTCTAGCTCTACTCTTCAACTGATCTCAGACGTCTCTTTTCTGTTACATGAATCAAGTAGAAGATAAATCCCTAACTCCCTTCGTCTCTTTGGGTTTACTATAGTTCTTCCTTTGCTTTCTGAAACAATTCCTTGTGTCTCTTTTGTTTACGTTCGAGTTTCTCATGTAGTTTCTCCTCATATCTTTCCATTCGTTCAATATACTATATAATAGATTGATAACAATTAGACTCCGTATGGCACACAAGTTATTATTTACCAATACAAAAACAATCACAAACTTACCCTCTCTGGTGATTCAGTTTCCAAACTACGTTTCTTCTTACTCA
>Ga0075439_10981_pt1 | contig 26219 bp, 19 predicted proteins | sample MintriSingleCell_FD_74264 | JGI IMG/M metagenome (GOLD analysis project Ga0075439, IMG submission 74264) | Marine eukaryotic communities from Monterey Bay, USA to study complex ecological interactions - Minidiscus trioculatus JGI Plate_4_G5... | ecosystem: Environmental > Aquatic > Marine >... | reverse complement strand
AATGGCAGCAGCCTCATCAGTTGCAACACCAAACTCACCTCAACAAGTCCTTGCCGCTGCGTTTCTTCAAAGATGATCCCCTATTCCTACTCTTCCTTGTTAACTTTCCAGTAGCAGCCTTTCGCATTGAATTAGATTTACTACTGCTTCCCAATGATGTTGATACCGGTTGCGATGGAGTTGAAGCCGCCCCGGCAGCATTAACAACAGTAGTGGTCATCATTTCTGCCACAGCCTTCTTTGTAGTTAATGCACTTGGTGGTGCAATATAACGTGTCGCCGATACCTCTTTGGCTTCACTTCCATTCTCATCTGTGGGGGAACTCGATCCTCGTGATGAGAATATAGTACTTGTATCTCTTACTACCTCTTTTGATTCGGTACTTGATTGGGCATGATGAGTGGATGGTTGAAGTGACCACTCACTTCGACTCTTACTCATAACATCCTCGCCACCTTGCTTATCGTCAAAGTTAGTCCAATGGGGAACTGATTCACCACCATTAGATGGAGTGAACTTGTCACTATCTGTTGTAACTTTAGATACAGGTGACAACTGAGTATGCTGTGCGGCACTTCGACTAAAGTCAACAGTACTACTACCATCATTTGTCAATGATACAGTACTACATGTATTCTTCGAGTGACGAGTCTTCGTCGTATGTATCGACTTCTCGGCAACGGTATTGGCCACCGTCCCTCCACCACCGGCAAGGCTGTATATCGTCCCCTTGGAACTTTTGGGTGAGCTTGGTGTTGCAACTGATGAGGCTGCTGCCATTGAATATGTCGTATTCGCGGGTCTTGAGTTGGGCGTTGATCTTTCAGGAGTTGTGGTGATGGATGTTGAATGCACAGCATATATCTCGGATGTGGATCCGGCATCTGCAGTAGACGATCGGCTATAATTAGACCGTGTTCGCTTTGTTTGACTTGGAGAGTTCTTTTGTGGCGAGGCTGTATGTGATGAATAAATGATATGAGAGTATGAAAGTAAAAGGTTAGAAATCTCAAGAGAAAAAAGTTGTGCACATGATGTGCTCAACTATCCCTAAATGTATATTAGAAGCCACTTCGTGCCTCCAGACACTCTAAGTACCAACTACAAATGGTTCCGATTATCAAATCCCCTTCCATAACATACTAAACATACTAAACAACACACATACCACTCCACAAAACTAAAACTTACACTCAAAGTCACTAAATGCCTCAAAGAAAGATAACTCCCCACTGGGTGTAATATCGGCCACTACATCATTACTCGGTGATCGCCTATGATTATTATCATTATTTGTAGTAGTATTATGTTGAGGACGAGATAATGCCGATGATGAACTTTGAGAATTATCAATACCACTACTTTTGCTCTGCTGTTGTTGGCTTGTCTTTTGTGATGAAGAGGTACCGCTATTATTATTGTTATTGTTCTTATTACTGTTTACACTCTTTTTGAAACGTTTCCATAATGATGATGACTTTTTATTAGTACTACTACTACTACCGCGCTGTTGTTGCGGTGGAGGTTGTTGCTGTTGTTCAATTGCAACCGCCATTGTTATATTATTATTATATTGATATGACTGTTATTATTATGCCAAAGGGCCAATGGTGGTAGGCTCAAATATACAATAACTAATAATATATTGCTTGATGTGTCTCTATTTCATATGGTATTATATTAAAACAAAATACCACACAGACCCGTCAACAATATGGGAGACGGCTTTGCCACACAACCTAACTCTTATTCTACCCTATCCCTACTGAACGCGCTATCGAATCGACTATGATGATCACACCTTTATCAAGAGGCTTGTTGTTTCTTTTCTGTTTCGTGTCTGGAGGTGTTGTATTAATATCAAGCATTATCGGCCATGGCTATCGCCCGCTCTCTCTATTTACTTACCTATACTAGGATGCTATTTCTTTTTGTTGGATGCGTGGCGGGTCGATTATCGGCATTTAAATATTATAAGATTGAACGGATTCTAAGAAAGCAGAAAATTGATGAGTTTATTACGCCAATAAGATACCAACACCTTATTATCTCTCTTCTACATACTACCTTACCTACATAACAGCCTCAATACATGTACGTAATAAGTCAAGGCATAGTTATACATGCTTTAGTCTATACTTTCACTCTCTGATAAGCTGCTCAAAAGCAGATGAGTGTAATAACCATCCTTCCAACATAGGGAGTCGAAAGATAGATTCATCTACTTTACATTTATACACTCTCTAACTCTCTTCTACCTCTCACTGCACAAGATATGAGTGGAAATTTCTTAGTTCAGCAGTAGTCACTGACCTTGCGGTAACATAGCCCCCTCCATCTCGACATGGTACAGATATCCGTCCCCGAGCATAGTCCTTCCCTGCTACTTCAGAAGCTGAGAAATCATACCCCTTTGAAGACTTCAAGTACAGTTCAGTAGCATTTTGAAGTCTTAAACTAGCCATCTCTTCCTTTTGTTGTTCTTCTATTAATTGATCTCTTGAAGATACCTTACTTTTATTAGACAGGTCAACAATAGAAAACGACGCCTTGGTACTCCTAGCTTCATTTTGAGCTAATGCAAGCTCATTCAACAATTGAGTTTCATTCTTCGCATCAACAGTCTCAGATATTGGGACATTCAATGGACTGAGCTTTGAAAGAGCCGAACCCATTGCTTTAGTCTTCCAGAAGTTGGCTGATTGAACTGCCGTTCCCAGTGCAGGTCGGAATAGTGCCGTCTCGAGTGATATGGATTCGAGTAGAACATCACGAGATGATGAATTGGCTGTAGACTTTGAGGCAGACGAAAGTTGATTCAGTGTTGCTTCGAGGTCCATAGGCGACTTCTTCGGTGTTACTCTTCCACCTGCTGTACGTACACCTCGAGAAGGTCTTGATTTGTCCTTGAGACTCTTTATCTCTTTCTCATATTCATCAGCTTGCTGTTGCATCACATCGACAGCTTCTTGTAACATTTTAACCTCATCCTTGAGTTTTTGAGTATCAGCTGTATGAACTGGCGAGCCTCCTCCAGATGATGGCCGCAATCCACTCTTCCTTGGAGACATCATCTCAGATGGTGCTCTGGCTAACAATGCCTCCAGTTCAGATATGCGGCTGTTCTGCATCTGAATCTCTCGAGTTCGAGATGACATACTCTGTAGGAAGAGAAGGAAAGGTAAAGTTACATGAGCACATTCAATGTTTGAGAGCACACTCATCTAAACGCTTATAACATCTTACCTTTTCAAGACTAGCAATCTTTGTATTAGCTGCATCCAGCTTGGGCTCATTCTCAACTGCCTCGGTCAGATGATTCTCAATTGCTCTTGCACGCATGAGATAGTTCACATCATCAGAGTCACCGTCAACACTTCTTACCTGGGAGACAATCTCGGTAACACCACCCCAAGAGTCACCATATTCAGCTGACAAATAGTGATGACTTGTTGAATCAGCATCACCAAGTTCGGCTTTTCGGGCCAGTGCTGATAAAGAACTTGCTGCAGTGAGGACTTGCTCAAGAAGGACAGATATAGTGTTTATTTCATTACTAGTGATTGTCTGCCCTTCAAATGTAGTCTTTACACCTTCAAATAAAGCCAATGAGCTGGTTTGGTATTGACTAGACAAGTCTACAAGAGATTCCAATGTATCAGTATCAGAAAGTTGTAGTCCAGCAAAGGACTTGGATACTTCAATCATTGAATCACAGCTTTGTTTGGCCTTGGTAAGAACGTCAGCTAAATTTTGAGGTGTAGCTGGTGTTGGCTCATTCTCAGTGTCCTCCATTGGAGACACGGCTGATGATATAACCGCGGTGGCTCCCAAACAAGCAAATCTACCAAGGGATAATGCCTTCAATGCCTCCATCCCCGGAGGTTTCCAGTTCTCGGGTATTACTGCATTACCGCTCTCATCGGTGGCACTGAATAACGCAAGTCGAGTGTTCCTGACAGATTGATCGAGGTCTGATAGTGATGAACGTAATGGAGAGAGAACTCCTTCTGTCTTTAGTAACTTGAGTTGTTCACTCAATGTCAAATCCAAATCAGCAATCGAATGAACGACTACGCTTCCTAAATCTGTAGACATTTCTTGAGATAATAGTTCTGGCCATTGTCCCGCTGCCATCAAGCGTAATGAATCGGTTGCTGCCTCAATCGTCATACTCGCAAATAAGGCCTGGTGCGTCATGATCCCAATTTGTTGAGTTGATGCATCAGACAAAACCATTGATGTACCCTCTTCCAAGATATTAAACTCCGAAACGCCACTTGATCCCTTCTCAATTGCCTTATTGAACACTTCTTCCACTGCAGTCAGTGAAACGGCCGCCTTGTCAGCAACCTTGGCCAAGCTCATCTCACCCTTGACAGCAGACAACTCTGCTGATACTACTCCACTAGGGAGTAGTGTCTCCAGCCGCTGACTCAAGTAGGTGGTACTTCGAGCTGCAATCATTTGGAATGCTGCTTCGGAACTACGTTGACGTGCCTCAGCGGCATCGGATGCCAACTGTGCAGCTTGTGCCAACGCTTTCTTGGATGTGGCAAGAAGTTCACTCTTTTCACCCTGATTGTCATCAGTTAGGGCTAGCAGTGCTGCTTTTTCTTGCTTTAATGTCTCAATAGACGTGCGGAACTCACTCACATATCGTTGAAAGTCCTCTTCGCGACGTCGTTGCCTAAGATGAGACAATGAGAGATGTTTGTGAGTTTAGTAAAAGAGAAGGCGGTACATTGAGTCATCAAAGTCACTTACATTCGGATAGCCTCCTCCAAGTTCCCAACCAAGGCATCTCTTCCTTCCAAATCTCTCATGACCATCTTGAGCTCTTCAGTCTGAACTTCTTCCATTTCTGCTTGTACCTCAAGCTCCTCTTCAAGCTCACGCACTGTCCTTTCCAAGGCTGCATTATTATCTTCTAGATTCCAAACCTTATCCGATAGTGTTTCAATTGTCTCTTCCAGGGCAGAAGTTTGATCAATAATATCCTTTAATTCTCGTACTTCCACTAATGTGTTGGAATGTGTAGATTTCAACGTATCCAACTCTGTTTGGAGTTCTTCCTTATTGGTTGAATCCGATTGATATGCCTTTAGTTGACGTTGTAAGTCGTTACGTTCGAACTCTGATTGCTCACGTAATCGGATGAGAGCTGTGCGTAGACGTGTATTTTGCAAGGTTAATGATCGTGTAACATCCTGTGCATCTGCGTTTGACGAGAACGAGGCATTACGATCCTCTCCTTCACCATCACCAGGATCAACACCACCCTCAGCCACCGCAACACTCGACATGGCAGTCTGCCCTTCCTCTAATTGAGCCTTGGCATCTTCTAATTCCAACTGTGCACTTTCCAAATCAATCTTACATTCCTCAAGTTCATCCTCAATCATCTCCTTCTCTTGACCTATTTGTTCCTTGTCTAGTACTAACTCCTCTAGTGTGTTTTCTAATTCCATCTTCTCGTTATCCAACTCTTCATTCTTACGTTGATAACTAGTTAACTCGGCACGTAATTTAGCTAATGTGACATGTGAATGATCTTGTGAGGATGACTTGTCGGATACTCGCTCTTGTAATACCTGTAACTCACGTTCAAGTGATGATATTTGTGATGTTAATACAGCCTTATCGGCGTGATATGTCTTTCTTTCATTAGATCGTTCTTGTTTTTCAGTATTGTAATTTTCAGTGGTTTGTTCGAATCGTAATACAACGTTTGATATCTTTTCTTCGGCCTCAGATAGTTGTGATTGCAAGTTGGTATTGGCACTTGTCAAGTCAGACAATTGATTTGTCAATTCATCATTACGCTCGACTAGTGCCTGTGACACAGCTGCAGCGGCTTGGTTGACAACCTCTTCATTTTCATCATCATCCTCGTCCTCGTCACTTCCACTTTCATCACTGTTACTGTCATCAGCCTCCTTCATGTCTGCTTCCAAACTTCGTCTACCGCCCTTACCACTTCTTGGAGTTGCCGCAGAGCCCTGTTTGCCCCCACCACCAGGAGTACTCTTTGCCTCAGTTAATGCTAATGCACCCATAGCATACATCCGTACAGCATCATGTGTACTCTGTTCGGCACCTTTTGACATAAAGTCCAAAGAAGACTGTAACGATGTGCATTCAGTAGTTTTCTTCTTTAAATCATTTTGTAATTGAGATATCTTATTTTGCAATCGAGTTAGTTCGGCACGATATCCGGGTGTTGCAGATTGTAAGTTGATACGGGATGGTGTATTATTCTCTTCTTCTGCTGCTGTTGATGTTGATGTTTCTTCTTTTGACGGCGATTCAAGTGCGGTGTTTTCATCTTCTTGTTCTTCTTCGTCATCCTCTTTATCCTCTTCAGTATAATCATCATTTGTCTCGTCCTTTTTTGTGCTCGAAGTAGGTGTACTGGTAGTGCTATCCTTTGAACTAGCACCAGAAGTAGATGGTCTACTACTTGTACCACTCCGTCCCTTTGTAGCAGCTTCTCTCTTTGCACGAAGCTCAGCCAACTTACTACTACCTCCTCCAGTTGCTGCAGATGTGGATCTTTTGGGTGATGCTGTTTTAGGAGAAGTATCAGTCTTTGATGCTGCTGTTCCTGTACTACTTCTTGTACTCCTAGTACTTCTAGTAGTTGTTGTTGGTATTGATGAAGTTGACGATGATTTCTCTGCCAACTCTCTCTTTAACCGTAACTTTTCCAACCTGTTAGACATATAACATAATAGTATGAGAAATCATGAGAGTCTAGCACATACGAACACAAGCAAAGACTTAACACACGGCATATATTATACAACCAGCCTTCATCAACAACAACAAAAACATTCAACATACTCACCTATTCAATTCACGTTTAGTAACATTAACCTTCTTGGTAAACATACCACAATTCTCAGCAACATCAAAGTATTGTATACCTTTAACTGTACCATTATTTTTACCTTTACCGACACTTGAGCCAGTTAGTCTAATACCAATCCAATCATCTCCGGGCGCAAATTGTACTGGACCTAAATGTGCTATTATACCCTCTAATGTTGATGAATCTCCTCCGGTAGTTGAGATTGTTACTGGATCGTTTAGTTGAAATTCATCTGCCATGATATTATTATATTACAAAACACAAGTCTTTATTACTTCCAACCACTTGGTCGACTAGTAGACAACGATATATATGTTAAACCTAGAGATAAGTATCACTTTTATGTCAATATGAGAGTTGTGTACTTGTTGAAACCTTTTTCTTTGCAATTAGATCTTTGCAATTTGTGATATCACTAGACTATATTATTATGCAGCAGTACTTTCGAATCTACATGTAGCAATGACTATATTAATACGTTTAATTCTCTATCCGCATTGAATATTAGCACAAGCAACAGTGCAACATTCATACATTAATTTTTTAACCTAAATATAATAGGTCAAAACCTCGCTCAACTGCAGTCACGATACCTCTACCAATTAAAAGATCATTAGAAGTAAAAGTTATATCGGCACTATCAACAATAAAGTGTAAGTTAGTTCATACTGATATCGTGTACCCCCTAATAACATAGAATATCGCCAGACACAAAACACAAAATACAGAACCTCAAACCGGCGTCTCATAGGTAGATAATAGATAGTAGATAGGCCTGAGTTGGGGGTGGTAGATACAACACATCATTGGTGTTATTCGTTGTCTTATATGAAGGTCATTTATTGATCACTTTTGCAATCGATCTGTTCGTGCAAAATATATCCAAACAATACGATACATGAACTTTACTCCTCCTAAAGGTTGTGATTATGTACGCAGTGATTGTGTGGAATTTAATATGAACAAAACCAATATACCTACTGCTCCTACTACTACTACTCCAAAGATGATAAACGATAATATTGGAGAAAACTCACAGAGTAATAATAGCAGCAGCAAGTCATCGAGTAATAAACTTTTGGCTATTGTTGAGAGTGGAAGTATAAACCCATCAATTGTCAACAACGACAACGATGGTGAAGAGGATAGTACGATGGCGGTATCAAATCAATCATCGGATTATGTAGATGAATCTTATGATACCTTCGGGCTACATGTGGATATGGAGCCTAATAGAGGTGGCATAAAACCCAACTCGGCCCAATCTATTGGAGGTATTAGTGCAATAACAACGCCTGAAATGATGCCGGTAAATCATATTAAAATACCATTGCCAATAGTAGAGGAGGTATTGAAATCCTCTTTTAATGCATCAAATCCGACAACTTCTGGTGATGTTGTTGGAGGCGAGTCAACAACATCAACTAATACTAGTACGGGTGATTCTAATAAAACGGTAATACCAAATAATATCATTAGTCAAGAAGTCAGGAAGAAAAGAGCAGAGAGGCATCTACAAGATGGTATGAAGGCATTAGAGAACTCAAATTTTGAGTTTGCAGCAGATAATTTCAAGGAGGGTTACTCACTATTAGTTGGTGATAATAGTTGGGAACAAGGTGATGATTACACAACGATACTTCAGCTATGTAGTGAGGGATCTCATGCTGCATATATTATTGGAGATTTTGATACTATGAATGTACTCATTGATGAAGTATTGAAGCAAGATATTTCAGTGGAAGAAAAGTTTAGAGTATATGAGTGTAAGATGTTGGCATTACAGGCAGTAGATGATAATCATGCTTCTCTATCATTAGGGATTGATGTCAGACGACAGCTCGGGTTCTACACCCCGCCAGACAAAGCTGTTTCAAATGTAACGAACCTTGTCGGATATATGAGGACTAGGCGTCTATTAGGAAACAAGACCCCAGAGGATCTTGCAAATCTACCAAAATTGACCAACAAACGTGTTGTCATGGCGCAGCGTGTGTTGGAATTAATTGGTTTCGACTGCTGGACAGCCCAACCTACGCTGTTCCCTCTCATTGTATACCTCAATGTGAAAGAAACTATCGAGTATGGAATCAACCCTGCCACTTCTTGTAACGCATTCCTGGGATATGGGATTCTTCTTTGTGGTGTATTTGGGGATCCACAACGTGGGCAGGAAATGGCTTTGGCTTCAGCATTGATCCTGGCCAAAGATCCGCTGCCAAAAGTCGAGTCACGATGCACATTTATAGTTCAGGGCTGTATATCCCATTGGACATCGCCACTGAAGGATACAATTGCACCATTACTTAAAGGATACCAAATGGGCCTCGAGTATGGTGATATCCAGAGCACTGGACTAAACCAGACCTTACTTATCTCGCACACTTACAATTCTGGACGGCCTCTTGAGGAGATGTATGAATACATTGCCCTTAATGTTGGACTGCAGAATGAATATATGACAATTGCTGGATCGTCTGGTGCTTTGCAAACACATTTTGCTCATGAAATACAAATATGCCATCTTCTTTTTATGAATCTCAGGGGAATTGAGCTTGAAGAGAATGAAGAAACGAATTTTGATGTTATACTAAAGTTTGCGAGAAAAACCAATAACAAAGGTCTTAGGAGTCACTTATTGGCAGCTCAACTGGAACTCAAAGTCTTCTTCTCGGAGTGGGAAACAGCTGCAGATCTTCTACAAGAAGCTCCAAAAGACATTTATTCCGATCTTGTTGCTATAGCCAATGGGGTTAGGCTTACAGTTTTGGAGGCGTTGGTATGTCTAAAAGCAGCACAATCATCTTCTGCAGGGATGATAGCTCGTTGGAAGTGGAAGAAAAGAGGTATCAGAGTGATGAAGATCATACGAGGATGGGTAGAGCTAGGAAATCCAAATGTTATTCATATCTTACATCTTTTGGAAGCTGAGCTTGCTATTCTAAACAGATATGACAGATTGGCCGAAGATAGTTTTCAATTGGCCATCAATACAGCATCCGCCAACGGCTTCTTACATGACCTAGCACTCTCACACGAACTAGTAAGTTCGTACTTGACTAACAGAGGTGACAGAAGTCAGGGAGCATATCATATGGAACAAGCAATCAGATACTACTCGGAGTGGGGAGCTACAGCAAAGGTGGACCAGCTGAAGAAACGCTTGGCTGTATAGAAAAGTAAAGGAAAGTGCCATGAGAGAAAGATCAGCTTGATGATAAGCTTACCAACAAGAGAAAATACAAGCCACTTAGTATCACTATCAATTATTAAAGATATAGAGCAATAGATATATTATATCCTCCATACATATATGATCTCTCAGCATATCCTAGAGTAGAAGAAACATTAATCTCCCCGAGCATCTGGTCCTCGTGCGGCGTTGAGTATAATAATGTGATAGTCAAGGATACCGATTTTGCGCCATAATTTCTTTACTTGAAAGTTGAACTTAACGGCTATCGGCAATTCAAACAATATAAGTATATTCGTATTGCTATTTCATCTTGTGACGTTTGACCGTCGAGTAAAAATGTCAGAATCACAGCAATCCACAAACGATGAAGAAATGTATACGCAACCACCTATGGATATAACAACTGAAATGATGAGTCCGGCTACTACTGCTTTATTGGCTAATATGAATATGTCGATGAGTGTGACTAGCGTAAATGGTGCTGCTATCCGTGGTGGTGGAGGTGGTGATACGTCAATAATGAATACCAACAGTCGTTATGATAACAGTCATGATGTACCTGATAAGGAGAGAAGACGACCACTCAATACACTTCACAATAAATCAAATAATATCAATCATCAACAACAAACAAAATCGATAAATCGACGTATAGGACCAAATGAACAAATCTATAAAACACAATATTCCACATACGTTTCCAAAACAATAGCACAATATACTACAAAAAAATCAACAAATTTACGCGGTGGTAATGATACATTACCAAAGTTTAGTTGTATGAATAAAATTGAACAACAAAAGGCTATGGATAATGTTGATAATTTATTAGAGAGGTTGAATAATTCATTAAATATTAGTAGAGGACAAGGCACACAGTTGGATAATTTAGATAATGTTGATATTAATGCAACGGCAAGTGGACAACAATCTAGACAACAACAACCAAGTTTCAGTAGGGTTAGCAGTAGTAAAAGTAATCAGCACCAACGGAAGAATGATGAAACATTTGGATCAGCAACTACACTCGGGGAAGGGCCACATAATGAAACATTTGGTTCAGCAACTACCTTAGGTCTCAACAATAACAGTGTACGACAATCGACTGGATCGGCTACCACACTTGGTAATAATAACAAATCTATGCTTGCCAATAATACCACATTGGGAGATGAAACCACGTTGGGTGGTGGAGATACAACAATATTAGAAGAATCCATGGCATTATTATCTGATGATGAGATTGGCGGTTTGAATAATAATTATGCTGCTAATAATGATGATCAAGAGGATGATGAGTCAAGTGTATTAAATCATGACAAGAGGGGTAATATATCAAGACAAAGTAATAGTATGAAAGTAGCCCCCATTGAACGTACTCGACATTATCAAAATCCATACAATAATAATTCAACATCGGTGGCATTACAAGATGATGAAATGTTGGATACTTCCACCCCGCCATTTAGTACTAACAAGTTGAATAAACGATGTGCATCTAATTCAGGTAAGCGTGGATTAAAATCCCGTCATCGTGGTGAGAATGAAGAAGAGGAGGATGAGGACTTGATTGGTAACTTTGGCGGTATCGGTGGTGCCGATGATGAAATGGACAATAATAACAACGGGATGTACCTACATGAACAAGATGACATACGATTCAGCTGTGGTAGTCCAATACAACGATGTTTCTCGAATGATTTGGAAATTGATGGTGACGGTGATTCTGAAATGAGAGATAGTTTACATGATTTACCTTCATCACCTGCTCATCGTCAACGTGCCAAATCTCCAGGTAAAACTAATGTTGATGATAGTGAAAGTGATTGTTACTTCTCACAGCAGGGAAATAATGATGATGAAGATGAGCATATCGATTTTGGAAATGGGAATGATGATTATTACAATGATGAGTTTGATAATGCTGCCGATGACGATGATGATGGAGGTATGGGTGATAATCAAATGTCACAATGGAATACATTTCATAATGCTGATGCCAAGTTTACAGATACACAAATGGAAGGGTGTGGAGATGAAGAAGATGAATCGCCAGTACGTCGTAGGGCTATACGGTTTGATGCGGCTACCCAAAAGAAGATGGCGTTGAAGAAGAAACAGCACCAGCAACAATCGCAACGTAAAGCGAATGCATCAAGGAGCAAGGTTAGAGTTGCAGATGATGAGGACGAAAATGCAAATGAAGAAGATGATATTATTGGTCGTAAAGTGGTAGCAGTGAGTGAGGACAAGCGGAGGAAGAAGAAGAGCTCTAAAACGAAGAAGAAGGGAAAGGGTGGTGGTGAAGATGATCCCATCGAAACAGTTCGTAATCTATGCCGTAGAGCCAAGACGGCGGAAGAACAAGGAGTAGAATCATTAGAGGAGGTAGCGCCTATAGATGTTCGTGTACGTGATGGTATGCATTATCGTGTGGATCCCCTTCGTTGTCGACAGAATAAAAACAAGTCTAAGGCAACAAAGAAGACAGCTGCCAAGTCTAAGAAGGATGAATCATCTGATTCTGACAACTCGTTGTCGGATCCTGAGCCATCCTTCAAGGATCCCCTCTCTGACTTTCCAAGCCGTGTTTCAGCTAGGTTGAATGCTGGTCTAGACTTTTTAATTGATAAGGAAAGTGGACAGTCTTCAACTACAATTGGTGAAGAAGATGATCATGACAAGCCGTCGGCTGTGTTATTATCAATGACAATTAAGCAAATCGTTTGTGTAGCTTCCAAACTACTAGTACAAACAAAAAAGTCCGCAAGGCTTCATCAACGATCCAAGAACGGTGCAGCACCGGCCAAACGATACACACCTTCATCTCAGGCTCCGCCTCCAAAGGATGAGGATTACCTTGCGGGCGGAACGCTCATTGTTCTTCGTGGCAAGGAGGATATTGAGCAGTGGGAGGTTGCACTTCGTGAATACACTTCTCTATCTGTGTTAAATCATGCTGGTATGCAATCTAGTATTCGCAAACTTGCATCCACGGCAGGTAAATGTGCAGGTTATGATATAGTTCTCACGACATATGATAGTCTCAAGACGAAGGAGGTGACCATACCTGTTGATTCATCAGGCATTTCAATTCTGGGTGGACCAAGTAGTCATAGCAAATCGAATGATGGATGGCTCACCTCAAGAGATGCAGGAACACAATCTGGGGCTTCGGCAAAGCAAAAGTGCCACCAAATGAGTGTTTTACATCGAATGTCTTGGCATCGTGTGATATTTATTGATGAGTTGGGTAGGAAGGGTTTCCTCATCAAGCCAGGCACTGCACGAGCACAAGCTTCTGTTGCCATCAACTCAAATCTGCGGCTCATATTCTTTGAAAAGGAAGAGGAAGTGACTAATAGCAAGGATGAGAGTAAATTCAAGGATGATCGACGTCAGTTACGATCAATTGTAACAACGTTACATCTACAAGAGAAGATGAAGTTGGACAAGTTTGTCGGTAGTTACGTGTTGGATGTGAAGAAGGCAATTAAATCCAGCGAATTGGATCTACTTGACGAGACTTCTAGTGAGGAAGAAGAGTCTGTGTCTGAGTGTAGTGATGAATATTGAGAAGTGGTGATGTGTATATTCAACTCAAGAGAGAGTTGGAGTTTATTTTATATACATGTCTACGATATAATATTGTACTAATCAGTAGACTGTTCAGGTGTTAAATAAATCTACAAGTGTCTTGGAAGTACCTGTCCCAGCAGGAGCCATTGTGTAAAGATAAACTTTGTTGGCAATAATATTGACTTTCATTTGAATTTTGTATTGGCACGCAACAAAGAATCCTCAATATATTGGAAAACATTCTCCAGTACTTAGCTATTACTCCTTCTTGGACCTAAACCATGTTCCATTTCATCTTCGCGAGCTTCCTACCTCAAGGATCATGGCAGTCTAAGGATGAATGCAGAAACACATCAGTGATATGTTTGCAGCAGATTTTGGTGTTAACTGTGCCGTCTTCTCCGAGCAGAGATCCAACAAGGAAGTTCTGTTCAATATGATGTACAAAGCGGTATGTGATAAGCCTGCCATTCAGCTTAAGTATGAGGAGCATGAGTTCCTTCAATACTTCGAGCTAAAGGCATGGAAAGGACGTGAGATGCATGATCTTTGTCGTACTAAAACAGTCATCCAAGGACTCACAAGCGGGTTTCTTGAGGGTCTCAGTGACTTGGAAGACAATCGCAATGAGTACTCAGACGCTGAATTTCAGGACTGTGTATATGGTGCTATTCAACAGAGTAATCAAGAGCTTAGTGACATGGTAATTAAGCCATTTCTTGAGCGTAATGGCGACTCCGAGAATGAGTTCGGAGACTATGCAGCTTATATTGAGCTACAGAAAATGGTGTTATCTGCTCATTCTGAAGTCCGTAATGCAGCAAAGCGTCTCCTCCCAATCAACCCTGACGATACCAGTAACTGGAGGAATGCACTGGCACCTGCATCTCGTTCTAAAGCGGTTGCTCAAACCAAGCAGGTTGGCTGTGGAAAATCAATTGTATGGAGGGATCAAGCAATTGTACCCCTTGCAGAAGTAGATGTGTTGTTTAAAACACAGTAACTTGAACAGCTCCTTGGTAGCTTGGGATTGAACACCGACTTTATTGCTAAGAAACGCAAAGCAGAAGAAGATATCCCGGTGTTCACAAAGCTTGGAGAAGACGGTAAGGATGTGACGCCTTAAGATTGTATTTGGTGTGTGTGATGGGGTTATGTAGGTTGTTATGTAATTGATGTAAAGTGATAATCTTCTGTTCTCTAGCCTGCCTTTGAGTGCTGACGATCGAGTAACTTCCCACTTCTATACATTCCTAACGCTGGATTTGTAGATTCATTCTGTGAGATTACCCTTTCTGTGTACTTCGACACCCACGAGGAGCTGCTTCTAGAGCCGCCACCAACCGAATTGTGTGAAGGTACTACTGTCCTACTTGGTGCTTGGATACATGCCTCTTGAGTAATCGGTGTATCAGCTGTTGTAGACTTCCAAAGTCCTCCTGGGTTATCATGATCATCAAAATCTTCAGCAGAAGCAGATCCACATTCTCCTAAAAAGGAGACCAGGTTGAAGTTATCTCGGTCCGTCTTGGCGTCTTCATCGCTCTCGCTTTCTCCATTGAGCTCCTTTAGCTGTTGCTGTGTATCCAACAGGTTACAACATTTTGCCATCAAGTGCTTTCTGTTGAGATGATTGCCACCGTGAATTTGACTAAGGACATTTAGCATCGATATCGAGAGTTGAATGTATTCAGAAGAAACGCCTAAATCAAGAAGAACGCTTGCTAAGTTCTCGGCAGGCAAAAGTTGGCGAATGAATACCAGACCCTTTGCATGAAGACGCTGAAGTAATGGCTCCACAAATTCCGAGCACTTTCTATGTTGTTCCTTCTTCGCCGCTGCTGTTTGCAATTGAAAGCTGCTATTATGTAGACTTGACTCTCCAGGCGAATCAAAATTATATCTTAAAGTCACTGTCGTGAGGAAGTTGGACACGGTATCATCTAAACCATTTGGAATATCAAATCGAAGATACTGTCCTCTTAGTTGATCAAATTTAGATGGTGTCTCCACAACACTTTGCTCGGGTCGATCCTTCTCTACTATCGTTGTCTCGATAGTATGTGGCACGTCATGGTGAGACTCAGAGGGGCGTGTCTTGACTTTAGGACGCTCAAACAGATCATCACGACTCTTCACTTTCTTACTTTCATTCTTCCTCGATAACGATTGTTGTTTAGAGGATCTTCCATAAATCTGAATAGAACTGTTGTGTTGTTTGTTGCTAATACGAGGATTCTGGCAAATTCTGTTTGTCGGTGGCTTGTTTTTATCTTGAAGATGCTGTGTATTATCACCAATTGATACCTTATATCTCTCCCAAGCTGATGAATGGTCATTATCTCGTGTATTAATCACTTGCTGGACGAAGGACATAGCCATTGTCTCTTCTCTTTCGATAGTTGTTCTAATTGTACGTTCGTAGCGCAGATAATCATCATTAATACTCTTGACGAATGAAAACAAACAGCCGTCAACAACATAACGTTCTAAGTACATGAGGAGACGTTGATGTAGACCCATCTCGATCTTTCTGTTCTTTACTATTTCAATAGTCAACAATCTCCTCGCATGCTTTTGAATTATGATTGCAGAGTCTTTCTCGATTGATGCAACTAAAGCCTTCTCCTCCTCTTCTTGCTGTCGTTTCTTTTCTTCTGCAAGTAATTGTGCTTGTACTTTGGAGGCATGACAACGGTAGAGGCTTTGAATTGTTGTAGCAGATCGATGGCGTAGTTGTGTGATGTATATATCATATAAACGTCGTCTCTCTTTGATAGCAAACTTCATTCGGACGAGCGATTGCAGCTTTGTTGCCATGCGGTGATCCCTAAGTGTTCGTCTTCTTTCTACCTCGATACAGGCAAGCTTTGATCGAACTATTCTCTGTATTTCTACCGAAGCGGCAGATCTGGCTGCATCATATACCTGCTTTCTAATATCATCTAGACGACAACGAACGAGGAATCGTCTCACCACTCTTTGTGCATGTATACAAGCTAATTCATAAGTACTTTGAATCATGATTGATAGTTCTACTCGTGCAGAAACTAGTCGTTTATTCAGCTCTTTCTCCCTTTTTGCAAGCATGGGTAGGAGACTACAAGCGTCTATGCGTTGAAACACGCCTGATGATACAAGATCAACGTCCATCATGAGTGTTTCTTCGTCATCCTCGTTGCCTTCTTCTATTCTCTGAGTTGCGTCACGTTCTGTTGCCTCGCATCTGCATAACTCTGTATCACATGAATGTATAATTCGTTCATATTCTTTACGCTGTTTTCGAATGGCCGGGGCTAAGAGTCTTAGATAAGCAAATTCTTGTCGAATATCAGGTCGAGGAGAAGTACACTTTGTACACATCTTGTCTTGCGGTCGATTGGGATGTAGACATTCAACTGAAATTACTTGATCGTCTGTTGTTGATTCTATCTTTGCATGACATCTCCAACCCCCCGACTCGTAATTTGGAGGTAAGGCTGTGATAATTGTTACCTCCTTGGCATCAAGGTAAGCAGTTTCATCTTCCTTGCGTGATTGATGTAAGTCTTCAAATCGACGGCATAAGGTCACTTTTACTGCAGCCACGTCTCTTGAACTCTCGCCATTGGAATTTGGTAGTGCTAAGATATTATTCTTGGGAACAGTGAACTTTAGCCGTCCTTTGACTTCATTGGACTTCATGCCGCCTAAGCGTAACTTTCGAATCGCATCTGCCATCATAGGATGCTCAATTGCTGTCTGACGGTTCTGTGCAGTACGGGTCAATCGTTTACTCGTCTCCAGCGGTAGTAATTGCTTGTTTTCATTCTGTATCAAGGTTAACCTTTTCTGTAGTATTGTCCTTCTTGCCGATAATCTTGACAACTTTTCATTATGCATGGCAGTCTTTACTGCCAAGTCTGCCTGACAACTCTTCTCGGCAGTCATGCTCTATTCATAGCCTTCCTCCTTCTCTCTGCTTCATGTTGTTGTTTTGTTTTATTATGTACTTTTTCATTTTTGCTTTTTACTAAGTAGAAGGTACCTGCCATAATAAAGTGATATTCACCAATCAATAACCATCACCACTACAACATGTCATCTAAACACGGGGATAGGAGTAGCGAACGTATCGCTACAAAGCGTTCTCTAAAGGAATTCAATGGTGCTGCTAATACCAATAATACTAACAGTATTGCATTAATTACACCCAATGCATCATCCACCTCAGTCGGTCGTCAAGAAGAGAAATCTACGGAGTCTTTGGTTATCAGTAGTTCTAGTGGTCAACGTGGTGGAAAAGGGGATAGTATTACAATAAGGGTAGTAATTATATAAATTACAATCATCTCATAACCATTTACTGCTTATATTCTGCATTGGCAATGGCGTATCTGTATCTTCCTCCAACTCCAAAGAGGATTCGCCGTCACCGTCGCTTGCCATTGTATTGGTGTCGTCAAATGGTATTATTTATTTAGTGTCTGCCGATGTATGATTTATGATCGTTGGCTGGTAATATTAAGATGAAATCGATTGTGATTAAAGATATTATGCGGTGGTCGTTGATAATATAAAGATAATATTGATAGAAGAGACTATTAATCCGTATTATGCGGTTGTCGATCGAATGTAGGTCTGATAATAATCGGAAAAAATGACGTATTCGGTACATACATACATTCAAATTCGCTCAACAAAAACGACCTCGCCAACTACTAAGTCCACCAAACCGCGTGAGCTGTGTATCAAGTGCACTACCAGCATTGATCATATTTCGTATTGATAAGCTAATCATCCTTTATCATGAAGATTGATAAGATCAATGAATATTGTGAATGGTTGAGGGCATTTATGGAGCAACCCTCTACTCTGATAATCTTTCTCTTGATAAGTTATGTTGATTTAATGTTGGGGTCAGTACTGTTATCGGGTACAAGCAACTTGATCTCCTACGCAACGGTTGATTTCGTCCACAACAGTATTCTCTACATTCAAACTGCAGTATTAATTAATACTACAATTGGTACTCTTTCAGACTCGATTCTTTAGTCATTGGGGTTATTGTCTTGATACTCTCCTTGTCATTTCAACACTTGGAAACGTCTTTCAAAAACCAACACTTCATTTGCTGAGCTTCTTACGAGTCTGGCGCTTTCTACAAGTTTGTCATACACATGTCATGATTGAAGCATTGGCACATGATCGTACCAAAGGAGAGCTTCAAACCCAAACCGAAGAATATATTGAATTGAAACGAAGAGTAGAAGTTGCCGAAAGAAACAAGAAATTGACAGACGATGAGGTATCAACATTGAAGGAGGCCTTGACTCTAGCAGCAATGGATGTAGCTTCGGCGAAGAGTTTAGGCGTTGGTGTTGATGTTGATGTTGTAACTACTAAATAGATGATGTGTGTTGGAGTACCTTGCTTGCACCAGACTGTACCAACCACCAGATAATTCCATAAACTTTGACTTTTTGTATATTATTCAGCTGTCTTCTTCTTTACTTCTTTTGCGGCGGCGGCGGCGCTTCTTCTTCTTCTTCGGCTCATCAGTATCGACATCCTTTTCTATATCATTACTTTTTAGCACATCACCTTTGAATGTAGTGGGGATAATATCTTCTTCTTTTCTATATAAATGACATCCATCAACAAGCTTTACATCATCTATCCCATCGTTTACTAATGAAACTAATTCATCATTTGACATTATTGGATCCAAACTAATAAACCAATGTGATGCAAATGGGCTGTTTCTGCTTCCCAATACTAGATTTTTATGCTGCTTTCTCTTCTTACTACTCTCCTTTTGCATTCGACGCATACCCTCTGGTGTCCAATAGTGATAGCGTTCAGGTGGCGTTAAAAAGCAAAAGTTGTCAGCTTTATATAGTGTAGACTTATTCTTTGAGAAGTGATCTGGTAATAATAACAGTGCTGGTTTGTTATTATCTTGTAGGAATGTTAATAATTTGTGGAAGTGATCACCCGAATAGGGAGGGTTGGTTAATATAACATCATGTTTTGGTATTTGATTCTTTGATATTACATCATAAAAACCTTCACACTTGTTGTGCACATTGTTGTATCCAAGTTTGTTCAAATGATCTACCATCTTTCCGGCACAATAATAAGGATCATAAATTAATAAATCACATGGTTTCTTGTCTAATCTATTAGCAATCAGTTGTAATATAGGTGCAATGTGTGTATATGCCACAGGACTAGTTTCACAATGATCGTCTTCTTCGGCAGTAAATGGTAGTTGTTGTGAAGTACCTCGTGATTTTAATGCTGCTATTGCAATTTTATCTTCTTTAATGATTTGTTTACGCTGTTTCTTTGACATTGTCTTCCAGTTTGCTTTGAGCTGTGCATCAAATGATGGACGATTAGGATTGAGCCGATCTGCAAGTGATACCCATCGTTTAGTATCATTGGTAGAGGGTATTGATGTCATATTAATGTCTGTATCAACTGGTATATTCAAAGCCGCCTCAGAGCGCTCCACTAGTGCGGCACACTTGATTGATAATTTGAATATTTGCAATAACTTTAGTTAGGTATGCGTGTTCAGTGTTTTGTGATTGCAAAGGATACGGTATCCTCGCAACAAAAATAATACTATCTCGACCTTACAATCTCTTACAATATAATATAATTGATTACCATCGCCTCCTCTATCTCTTCCTTGCAACCCTACACTAGCTTTTACCTCCCCTATATATACTCCCTCATAGATGTGTTGTTTGTACCTATACTGTTGGTATCGTACTACTAGGTACGTTGGAGAGTATTTTTGAGAAAAATAAAAAGCATAGAGGTTCTATGCAGTGTTTAGATGTCGATGGTCCCTATAAGTTTGCTTGTGTAATTATCTCCTCTATGTATTCACACGCAAGATCATTATTAGAGGAAATGAGTGCGTAAGATAAATGTAATCGTAAAACATCACCATCTATCAGTATATCATATCATAATAAACAACAAATCAACCATGCTAAAGAAGCTATTCCACTCGCTAATCAGCAGCGGAGGTAGTAATGACGAGCACATCTCAGATCTTGACAATGCTATCCACATACGAAGGAAGAATAATGTTGTTAGTATAGACTCTACTATAGATTGCACAATAGATCGTTCTAGAATGTCAACAAATGTCGATGAAGCTGTACATGTGAGGCGTAGGGGATCACTACCACAATCCATTTCAATTCAACCCTTTGTTGCAGAAGCCGATGCCGATGACGATATCAAACAGAAATTGCCAATCAAATCAATCGTACCACCATCGATCGTATCATCAAGCTATGAAATGGATCAATTTGAACAAAAGTTTAGATCATTTATAATACAAGAAGATATTAGAGGGGCGGAGGATATGATAGACGACATATATCACGACGATGTCATACATATGATGGATGGCTTACCCCAAAACAAATCTCAAATCAAACAACTATATATTACAATGTTAAAAGATGGTTTAAAAAGAAGTATAAAAAGCTTTAATGTATTGGATGGCTCACATGTTGAGGCAGTTATATATACGAAGAATGAAAAGGTTAATTTTCTCGGTAGATCGTTGATAACATTGAAGGATGGTAAGATCATAAGAATAGAGAAGATTGAAAGTGTTCCGGAATGTTCTATTAAGAAAATGGGCGCTATGGCTGCTTGACTGTAAATAAGGAATATATGTATATGTATATATGGTCATGGGAGATAACTGTATCTCATTTGATATATTTGTTGCTGCTTGATAGTAACATGAGGGCTATTAAATATATATGGTATGTGAGATGAGTATATCTAAAATCTAAATGTTATATTAGTTGGTCAATTGACAATCGAATGAACATTTACATTATGTTCATATTCTAGTGGATGTACGCCTAAGCATGCCTGATATCTTGGCAACGTCTTTCACGCTAAACGTTTCGATTGCTCGCCGCTTAGCATATGGATAGCTTGCTTGGAAGATATCAAAGTTTGGATCCCCTGTGAGTGCTATACCTTCTAACAAGCCGAGTCCTCTAGTGACCAACGCAAAGAAGGGCGGCACAGAGAATGGATGTTGAAAGAATACCTCATTCAATTCATCGGAGATGCTCATAAGTCGTCGTTTTCTATCATGCAAGTTACTACCCGCATCTACTAATCCGTTTTTGAGTATAGTCTTCAGAACAGGTTTTAGTTCTGTTACATCCATATCAACTGGAAGGAAACCTAAATCTTTTGCATCTCTCGCAATAAGTGTATCGTAATCTCCTTGAAGTAGATTAACGATAGCCTTTGTCATGGACGTTCGTGCTTCTATACTCACATTGGCTACTAGACCAAAGTCTAGAAGACATAAGATTGGCGTGACGCCATCAACTTTGGATGTAGTAACATACAAGTTGCCAGGATGCGGATCTGCATGAAACGCGCCTACATCCAATAACTGACATAAGAATAACTCAACTCCAATGGGTATAAGCTGTCGAATCTGTTGAGGAGGTGATTGTGCTAATGGTACGCCATCTATCCACTCACTAACAAGTATACGTTGTGTTGTATATTCTTCATATACTTTGGGCACAATAACCTTTTCTACTACCTTCTTTTTCGTACTGTGAAAACGTTTGTGCAACTCATTTCGAAAGTATATTTGATTATTAGCTTCATTTACATAGTTCATCTCCATGAATGAGCCATTGGCAAAGCCATTAATGAATGTCTCATGATATGGTATTTGATTGGTAAAGATCGAGCAAAACTTATCAACAAGTTTACCGTATGACATTAATAGGAAGAGGTCAAGTGTGACTGTTTCGAATATATCAGGCCTTTGTATTTTGCATGCTACTTGTTCGCCACTGTTATTATTTGGTGATCGCAAAGTAGCTTTGTATACTTGTCCCAATGAAGCTGAAGCAACAAGCTGGGGCATTCCTTCAAATACAGAGAGTATAGTGTTGTTAATCTCATTCTCGTTCAATATATCATTACTATCAGAGCTATTAGCTCCGCCTTCTTTGTCTCGCCATCCTTTTGCAACCAATAGTTCTTGAGCTAGCACCTTCATTGCAATATCATTATCAAATGGAGGCACACTGTCGCACAATTTTTGTAATTCATAAAGCACAGTAGGAGATATCAAATCCGGGCGTATAGATAATTGTTGTCCAATCTTGACAAAACAAGGACCAAGATTGGTAAGTGATTGTCGTAACTTTTGTGATAATTCTCTTTCCAACTCGTTCTTCTTTGTATCACTATCATCGTCCTTATCAAGAAAACTGTTCACATATGGTTTTAACTGAAATTGCACAACATATTCACCAACCACAGGTCCTACTTCATATACAATATTACCCAATCGTTTTAATATTGATATAGGACGTTGTTCCCAATAGTTTGCAATTGCAGTAGGGTCGAAATGATTTCTTGGTATTATTGTATTATTGTCATTTTTGTTTGCAAAATATTCAAGATAGTGTGCATAAGATATGCCTGTTGTAATTGTCGTGGCTGTGAATGTTTTAATGGGATGACGCCGGAGTAGAGTTGGTAGGCGATTCATCATATTGTCTTCATATTGAGGAGCATTTAGCCACTAAGAGGGTGAGTCACCATGTCGTATTAAAAGCATCGTACTGTATCAATACGACTCGTGGGCCAACTCCGCTTTTCTTAAAAAGCACCACACGCACCACAAATATTATTTACTTCTTTAATAGCAGACATCTCTTATCCTCTATCATAAAGAGTAGTACTACATACAACAATATAATTGCAATGGGTGCCAAATCTCAATCATCATCGTCATTATCTTCATCAATCGGTGTCGATGCACAACTAACGACACGTGCTCTAAAAGCATTACTCAAACATCATGAATCATCAACCTCCTCATCATCTAATCTACTTGGTAATGACCTCGACGTTCAAGTACAATTCACACTAGCACGTATTCCCGGTAATGCCTCACCTAAACCTATTCGTATTGATATACCCCACCCGTTAGTTAAGGTAGATGGTTCTAATACTGCCATGGATACCGATGATGATACATTACAAGAAGTATCAGTATGTATCATTGTCAAAGAAGAATCAAAACCATACATACAATCCATCCTATCCAAATTTCCAAAACAATTAGGATCAATTAAAAAGGTATTGGGATTGCAATCACTCCGTACAAAGCATAAATCATATACACAACGTCGTGAACTACTAAGTAGATTTGATATCTTTCTAGCAGATGATAGTATACTACCAATGTTAACTAAAGCACTTGGGGGCAAATTCTTTGATAAGAAGAAACAGCCTATACCCGTGAATATAAGTCGGAAGGAGGCATTACCGTTTGCTATTGAAAAGGCATTGAATAGTACTTTTATGTATCTAAGTTCGGGTACTTGTGTTACTGTTAGGTATGTATATCTCTGTGCTGGTTTGTATCTCATTTCTGTATATCATTCTGCTCACATACACTCTTTACCTAAACACATTACTTCACTCACAGAGCCGGGAATACCTCCATGTCAGCAAACAAACTAATTGACAACATAACATCAATTACATCCCTCGTTCCAACTAAGGTACCACGAAAGTGGTCCAACATACGTTCTATATCAGTTAAAACTACCAATAGTGTAGCATTACCAATATATAATAAGACATATGAGGAATTGGAGGTTATTAAACTATTGGCAAAAGAAGAGAAGGAACAGATGAAGAATGAGGATGAGAAGAAGAAGGGTGATGAAGATGATGGTATTAGTAGTAAGAAGAAGAGAAAGATGGCAAATACGCCATTGGCAAAGGCATTGAAGAAGCAAAAGGCTGAAGAAAAGGAAGAAGATGAGAAGAAAGATGAGGTTGTTGAGAAGAAGTCAAGTAAGAAGTCTGCAAAGAAGAAGCGTAAAGAATCAATCGATGAGGAGGAAGCTGTAGTGAAGAAGACACCCAAGTCGTCAAAGAAGAAGAGAAAGGAATCAGTCGATAGTACTACTGCCGAAGATCAGCCAAAGAAGAAGGAAGCCAAGACACCTAAATCATCCTCCAAGAAACACAAGGCATTAATACCAGAAGAAGAAGGATTCATTTCATCCAAGAAGTTCCAAGGTGCCAAGAAGGGATATGTTTTCAAAAAATCTACTAAGGGACTCGGATATTACAAGGATGTGTTGCCCGTGGTTGATAAAGCTGCATTGGCTAGATTCAGTGGACGTATCGGTGGCGGTGGTAGGAAGAGTATGGGACATGGTATTTCAGTACCTTCTACTGGTAAGAAGAAGAAGGGTAAAAGCGGCGGTCGTTCTCGAAGAAGTTATTAAATATATTGTGTGTTAGGGATGGGTAATGGGGAGAGGTTAAAAGCGAGTGGGTGTGATATGTCTATAGAATGATGCTATCTTGTCTGTTGGAGATGTAAATCTTAGTATCACTTTATCTATCATACCTTTCATTTAGTTCAAATCATACCCGTAAGAAAGTAATTGTCATCGCTACCACTTAAAATCTACTTCATATTAGATGGGATGTATTCGCTGCTAATCCTCAACCAGAAATGTGCTTTAACCTTTGTCGGTAAGTCAATATCCTAGGTATAGTACAATTATTAGGGTAATAATGGAATAAGCCAAAGAGTTACAGTATCTTACTCTTGACTGGTTACTCTGACTTTTCATTAAATAGATATCCAATTCAACTTGCTTTACACTTGCAATCATTAAGCTACTTTCATTCCATTCTCAAAGTTGGCAAAGTCAGCAGCAGATCTGGCCTCACTATCATACTTTACAACACTTCCATCACTCTTGACGAAGTTGACAGTGGGGAAACTTTCCGTATTCAAATGCTCCTGGACAAAGTCACGTTCCTCATCGCCACGGAACTTGTAAACGGGAACACCAGCACTTTCGGCATACTTGGTTAATTCATCCTCCATGCCCTGGCAGAATTGACACCAAGGAGCATATACTGCAATAATGGCCTCCTTATCTCCCTTGATAATCTCCAAAGCCTCCTCATTTGATGCAATATTCTGTACCTTACCCTCTTCCCATAAGTCACGATCGAAGGTTTGTTCAGCACCGGCAACATGAATACCACACTCAGTCTTGGTTGATCCATCCTTGTTGGCAAGTCCAACGAATCGTCCCTTACGCTCAGAGGCATAGTCCAACCATGGTGTCTTGTCTCCCTCGAACTTGAAGTTGACAAACTTAGTAGAGCCATCCTCGGGGATTGGGATGGTATCCTTGGCATCACTGTATTTCAGATAGATAAGGAAATATGAGCACCATGCAATAACAATAAGCCGTGCAAATATATGATTATGAAGTGTAATATATCAACTCACCCGATGGAGGGGTATCCCTTAGCATGAAGAGGATGGTGGGGAACCTCATACTTGGCAATGTAGTCGAAGGTATCCTCCAAAGTCCAGTAGGCGATGGGGTTGCACTTGGCTAATCCACCTCTATTAATCACCAATTTTATTATTGTTTTCAATGTTCATATATTAACGGAAGTTGTTAGTGCGTTCTTTCTTTCATAATTATAACACATGATATGAACAAATTCCA
>Ga0075439_16058_pt1 | contig 26295 bp, 22 predicted proteins | sample MintriSingleCell_FD_74264 | JGI IMG/M metagenome (GOLD analysis project Ga0075439, IMG submission 74264) | Marine eukaryotic communities from Monterey Bay, USA to study complex ecological interactions - Minidiscus trioculatus JGI Plate_4_G5... | ecosystem: Environmental > Aquatic > Marine >... | reverse complement strand
TAGATGTTCTACTGTAGTGTTTTCTATGACCATGCTTTTGCAACCCACCGCCACTACCTATTGATAACGATGGCAGCAGATTTCGGGTATATGAATATGCACGAGGCGAAGAATTGGTCTTAGGAGAGAGCGGATGACTAATGCTGTCATCATTACCTGATAATGTTTTCGAGACAGATTGCATATTGTATTACTTAAAGAACTACGCTCTACACGTTATGTGTTTAAAAGGTTTCAATTTCCCTATCGTCATGGCCAAAGGTATGCGGACTTGGCCATTCTTGTTGGGCATGTCAACTAAATCAACTAGACACGAGGGTACTTGGAGGAGCGAGCTTGAACGGCATAATATCATTTGGCATAATTGCTCAAATGTCACTTCGGTATCTTTTCTCGCTCTGAAAGTCAAAAATTGAGTTGCATGATCCTTCCACAATGAACAAACGAAGCTGAAATATTGGTCAGGACAACAACTGGTGGTCATCATACATAGTATTATCATCTTAATGTTGATAGCTAGCTGGTAAATTGATACATAAATAGCTCTGGCTTACAAAATAGAATATCTTGCGGATTATATATTTGCAATAAAAAGGATTGCATTGGCGTTTGTTAGTTATATACGACCTTCCAAAGATTAACCACCTATCATTAATAATAATAGATAATGGCTAAGAAATACTATAGCAGAGATCACCAGCAAAGGTCTAGCAGTAGGAAGAGATCCACATCACGAACAAGGAAGAAGGATACCAAAGTAGTAGAAGATGATGTAACAGTCGATACAGAGGAAGATTCTGTATTCGATTCAATACTATCCACATGTTGCTGTGCTTCACCAGGCTCGGGACAAAATTCTATATTAGATAAAGATGAGAATGAACAGGCCAATAAAAATGTAGAAGATGAACAACCTAAGCTATGGGAACGAGTATCCGATATGGCATTATTCCTAATAGGTGCCGCGCCACCCGTAAAATTTGTAAAATGTCTCGAAGACGGTAGTGTTGATGATTCGACATTGACAAATCCACGTGTATTGAATGAACTAGCACATGAATATGATATGAATAATAAATGGAAGGTAGCACAGAGTATGCAAAGTTGGGGGCATAACAACGACAATGATGGGTTGAACCAACATCCGATTGATGTTGATCAGGTATCAATGTCAACTAGTGATGAGTATCATAATTCGACACGTCTACGACCACTGGGTGGTGGATTAACACATAGACGTAGTGGTAGCAGCGGTAGTCGATGGGGAGGGGCATTGAAGCTTGTACGTACCAACTCATCATCGAAGATCAGTAAGAGTCGATCAGCCTATACTGATTCACAATTGTCCAAGGCTAAGAGAGCATATGGACCTGAACGGTATCCATCAGTTGCTGCTCATGACTATCCTGATGAAATGACAAGGACATCATCAGGACGGAGTATGACGACGAGAACATCGTCTGGGAGGAGTACAAGGAAGAGTAAGGTTAGTTACAGACCTCCATCATCACCAAGGCGACAGACTGCTTCAGCCCCCTCGGTTTGTGGTACACAAGGAGGAGGATACCCCTCATCATCAGCTTCCTACTGTAATAGGTCTACATCTTCTGGTAAGCAGAAGAAGACTTCAAGACTACGAAGATCAATTCGAGTTGAGATATAAATGGGGAGAGGAAGATAGAGAGAGGCGTGAGAGATGAAAGCTAAGAGGGGAGATATAGGGCAGAGAAAAGTGAAAAGATAAAAGGATTGACGTTAAAGTTCGTGTTCTGTGTCGTATCAATAGTTGTTCAAATAGAAGAGAGGGATAAGTCTGAGTTTAAGATAGACTTTGAACTAATAGAAGTTATCATATTTAAGAATCTGCCTTTTATCCTCTCTCAGAATCTATGATTGCCTTTGACCTCCATATATATCTAGCTAAACCTACTAGAAACCTAAGACATCGTCTGCCCCTTACTTCACTCCCCTGTTCAGTACAATTGAAGATTGTTTACTTATTGAAAGAACGACGATAAGGATCCCTTCCCCTTAATGTATCTAATCCAGTAGCTGGTGTAGCTGTTAGCTTGCTCTCATATTTCTTAATTGTACCAATCTCTGCCGACGACAAACCCTTAATGTTATATATATCTTTGACTGATTTATACGGTCCATTGTTGGCAATTTTACCTCCAATCTTGGGATACATACCAGGAAATTCCATATAATCAGCAACAGCTGCATTGTTAATATCCAGCTTACCAACTACTGTACGTTGTTCCTTCACTATCTCATTATCTTCTACTTGAGAGCTTGATGGCGCGATGACTACAGATTCAGCTAGAGCTGGTTTGGCGGCACTGCCTATGATGGCTAATCCAGATGCAATCTGTACAATGACATCACGTCGAGTAGACATATCAAGTTTGACTGATGTAGTAAGCGCATGATGATGTACCAAGGACGTGGATGTAAATGCTGAAATGGCAGGGGCAGGGACGATAGAGATTGCTGCAATAACAAGTGTTGTGAAGAGCTTCATGTTTTATTAAATCTTTTGTTGCAACGATACAATACTGAATTATAATGAAGTAGGAAATCGATATTATGAGAATATATATGAGATAACTGATGCAAGTATGGATCAGGGAGTTAGTAAGAGGAGAAAAGAGAGCTCCTCGATAATGGCAAAGGTGATGGCACAATGAGAGGTGATTGAGAGGGAACATCTTATTTGGCGAACCAACGAAGATATTGGATCTTTTTTTGTGAGTACGTTGTTCCCTCCAAGTTGATGTTGCTCGTGATATATAAAGAGCGCTGTAAGTTGAGGCGACATCCAACAGTTGTTAATAAATATAACATGATAATGAACCAATTATATACCGCCCTCGGTTTTATATTGACGACCAAAATAGATGCCTTTGTTCCTTCGACCATCAACACACGACATTGCAATCCATCACCTCTTCTTCTTCAAGCAGCTGAGGGTACTGACTTTGATGCTCCAGTATTATATGCCCCAGAGTCTGCTAGTGGGCCTCTTGATCATGAGATTATTGTCGATGATGAATGCTATAGTGAGTTAACATAATGTCTATGGTGGTATCCTAACATATGTTCAACTAACATTGTATTGAACTATGATATGCTCAAATTCAATATCATTATGCTCACCACAACCCCACTTTCCCTTCCTCTCTACTACTTTCAATCAATATTCAGTGGGTAAGGATGGTAATGCAGGAGTATGTGTAGACTTCGGTAAGAAAGTAGATCTTTTATTTCTTGAGTCAATGTTATACATATCTTTTGGTATCTTTTTCTCATTGTTCCTCCTCCCTTTATCGCATGCTCTTATGAACTAAACTAATATAGACCCTCCAAAAGTGCCCATAAACTTAAAGTCATTACTACAGCAAATGGAGACTGATTTTGATGCACCTGTTCCCTACAATCCTCAATCGGCCAGTCCTCTAGCAAATACACCAATTGTTGAAGACGAATGCTATATGGGGAAGGATGGTAATGCAGGGGTATGTGTTGATTTCGGTAAGAAATGATGCTTGTAGATGTTAGTTTTGTCAGTCATGTATGTTTATATGAACTAATCACTACTCTTCTTCTTCAACAGACCCTCCCGTAGTGCCAATTAGTCTTCGAAGGATATTAGAAGATATTGACTTTGATGCTCCTGTTCCCTACAGTCCTGCCTCAGCAAAACCTTTGGCAAATACACCAATTGTTGACGACGAGTGTTATTTGGGCAAGGAAGGACAATTGGATGAGTGTGCAGACTTTGATCCAGTGACATCAGGTTAGTATGTTCTATGTTGGATACAGATACACAGAATGATATTAAAGATATATCTCATCGAGGTGTATACTTTTCACTTATAGGCGTGAGCACTTATGCAATACTCTCATCACAAGAGGATGCCTAAAGAGCATAACAATGTAAAACAAGATAGGATTTAGTATCTTCTTTTCATGTACACGATTTAGAAAGTCGAGAGTATAAAGTAATTGTAACTTACTTTTGTATTAAAGTAAGAGTATATTGGGATGTTAGCATTTTATTTTACCATTTAACATCCGGATAGAGTGGATCGGTTGTTGGTACTGTAGACAGATCATCAGGGGTTTGTGTTCCTATATCATTCGGCCTACCTGACTCTACTTTCTGCTTATTTCCATTACTCTTTGATACTGATTTTGATAAGTTCTTAATGCCTATTGCAACCTTTTTACCTGTTATACTAGCAGCTTTCATTGATTTGTCAACAACATGATGCTTCTCGTTAATCTCTTTTGCACTTTGTACAGCACTACTAGCCATCTTCTTTGATTTGTCAACAACATGATGTTTCTCATCGAACTTCTTTGTCTTTTGTACAGCGCTGCTAGCCATCTTTTTGGATTTATCAACAACCTGATGCTTTTCATCAAATCTCTTTGCACTTTTGACAGCACTCTTGGCCATACTCATTGATTTCTTTGTTATCTCGTGCTTTTTATTGATCTCTTTTGCTTTATCCCCAGCTGATGATACGGCCTCTCCACTCTGTCGTGCAGCATTTCCCACTGTACTATTTGACGTTGCTGCAGTATAAGCTGCCGCCCCGCCAGCCGCCGCCCCAACTATAGGTCCAGAGATGGCTAGCCCAGCAGCAACTCCAAGGGCCGCAGCTCCACCAACTTCTCTTGTCGTTCTGCTATTACTATTACTATTGTTTGATTGAGATATGTCGGTATTGGTATCGATATCACACTCTTCAATTATCGGCTCTGCCACTATTTCTACTATATGATTATCATCTCCTCTATATGATGGATTGTAATTTGGATTAAATGGGGGATTATCTTCCATGGCTGATCTATTGCAATCTATTAGCTCTTCTATTGCACAACTGCATTGATACTTCGATTGACTGCACGACAAAATCAAAAAAAATGAAGATACCTCTCAATCACTCACAGCTTATGGCGGCGCACCTATGAAACAAACACCATTCATCCATAGCCATCTCTATTCGAGTGAACTGCCGGTAATAGTTTGTTTTACTAAGCATTATATCACTAATCGGACATCATGTCAGACTTGTTTGGTGAAGGAGGAACGTCATTAACTGCAAGTATCTTTGGCGAATCATCGTCGTCGAACAGTGATGATACTTTGAATTTATTCTCCAATCCATCACAGCCATCAGCTGCTGCTACAACATTACAATCTCACAAACGTCCTCGGATATGCAATAATAATGGATCACCGCCAGTAGAAAAGACTATATCACGAGAGGAAATACTCAGTCGAAGGAAAAAGCAATCAAAAGACGATATCTTAGATCAACTTACAATCTCGCTTCCTGATTATAAAGATAGTATCAACAATGAGGAGTTATATGGCGATGTTCGAGGTTTGATGAAACATCATGGTCTAGTTATTATACGAGATGCTCTATCAAAAGATGACGTGGATACAATAACAAATCTAGCCGATACTACACAACAAATGCTATGCAAAACACTCCACACGAAAGATATACCATACAATGAACCAATCAATAATAAACAAGCAATCTGCTATGAAGAATTGGCTATACGATGTCAGGGAAGGATGGATGTTCGATATAAAGAGAAGTATGACAAGAATAATGATGATACTAATCAGGGAAAGCTACCTGACTTGTCATTGATTGATAATCTTGCATCAGCAATCTTACATGGAGCAGAGCCACCGACTCGTACTTATTCTGGATGGATATTCAGTTTCCCAAACTCGGCTGATCAACCATATCATCAAGATGGCAGTCCTCTATTCGAAACTGGCACTGAGTTACTTCCCAGCTATGCTATCAACATCTTTGTTGGTTTACATGATGCCGAAGAACTCTTGACTCTAGGTCCAACAGAGTTTGTGGTAGGGTCACATCATATGACACCTGATAGTGCAATGGACAAAGTGGATGATGCCGTATCAGCTGTGATAGGAAAGGGAGATATCCTTCTGTACGACTACAGGATTTGTCACCGCGGAACTTCCAATCTAATATGTAATGAAGCCAAGGATACCATAAATGTTGGGAGAGGGGATGATAATGATTGCGATAGTAGTGGTATCATTCGGAAGGTCTTGTACTTAATGTATGCCAGGCCATGGTTTCGTGAGCACCTAAACTTTGGAGAGAAGAGTCTTTTTGAATGAACCTGTTCTTTACATGTCATTGTGCTCGACTCTAAGGCTGAAGGAGGTGATTGCCTCTAGAATCCGAGAGTAAGGTATCCTTATCCACATCCATCATATTATGATTGTCAATATAAAATAGAGTTGAATGATACTGGCAATGGTAATAGGTAAGAAAGGATTGCTAGGCAAAGGGAGCTTGGTACTAGATCTAGGATACCACTGTAGGCCTCGCTACTTTCGCTCTGTTGCAAGAAACCTCGAGTTTATTTTTCTCCGTGGCTATTGGTACTTCTAACATCAGTTTGTTCAGGTTATAAGATTATAAGAAGTTTGTTAGGTAATTTGTTACCCTGTTCTCTAGGCATATCTGCTCTCCCTCGGATTGTAATATATACACACACTAAATGCCCTTTTCAACCGATAAGGATCAAATGATGGCAGCTGAGGAAGCAGCCAACAACAACGAAGTTGAAGTTCAAGTATATCAACAACAACTAGCAGTTCCTGCACTTCCCCACCAACAGCAACAACAACAATTAGAACCAGAAGCGGCAGATTATGGATTAGTTAAACATTTATTAGCCGAGGCTGAAATGGAACAGAAACAGGCCGCGATGCATGTACAAGCCGCTCAAAACGCAGGTTAGTATTTATCATGTTCTATGTGTTCATAAAGTCTCGATGTTTAGCTACTTCGTTTGGCTTTCCATTGCCTTTATTTGATTGCCATTGAAAAACCATATATACTAATAGAAGCTGTGTTTACCTCTCTCTCCATCTTCAAAACCGTATATGCACCTTACAGTAACCGCGGCACAGCAAAAAATGGAGACAGCCAATAGTAATCACGCAATTGCTTTAGCAAAAGTAGATCAACTCAAATCACAATTCCAAACTGAAATTATGGATGAGAATTTACGTCAACCCTGCCGGTGGAATGATATGTATAACAAATTGATATTATGGAAAGAGAGTCACGCTGGCGATACGTGTGTAAACTATGATGCTAAAAAGGATGATGAAGAAACAAAGAGATTAAATCGTTGGGTTATTACTCAACGGAGTGCATATAAATATTGGAATAATGGTGATAAGAAGCATATTAAAGATCATAGGATTGATGCTTTGAATAAGGTGAGTTAATTTAATTGTTTAGGGGAAGGAGTAATCTTAATCAGGATATTATAATTTTTGTGCACATCTTATGCTCACTTTTATATAATATCACTCTCTTTACCTCTCCACACAATCATCCCACTTCCCAATATTAGATTGGTTTCGTATGGTCAATAAATGATCAATTATGGGATAATCACTTTGAAGAATTACGTCAATTCCACGCCGAGTATGGTCATTTCAATCCAACACAAAAACAGAATAAGAAATTATCACAATTTGTTGCTCGGTTGCGTACTGCGATGCATCATAAGGAGAGTGGGCTGGTACAAAATGAGTGTAAGTATATATAATTGATTGAGGTGTAAATAAATTGGTTTTACATTGTGCTAAGCTTGCATATCTTTCTCATAACTCACACAGTATCAGAAGACCGTATCAATCGTCTAAACTCAATCAACTTTACATGGGAAATGAGACGCAAGCCTCGGAAGACATCTGGTGGTAATACTGTCAAGTTTGATATTATGTATGAACATCTCAGATCCTTCAAGGAAACATATGGGCATACAAAGGTTAATAAAATGGAGAAGGAGTGGAAGAAGGGAACATCTGTACCCGAGAAAAAGATATACCGCCGATTGCCTTTGTTTGTTGCCTTTGTTCGGAAGGAACAACTCAAGTTTGTACAGAATGAGGAATCGTTACTTGATGCTGAGAAGATTCAGCTGTTGGATGATTTGGGCCTTGCTTGGAAAAGTAAGTTATTATTGCACTGTATCCTTCATCTGCAATCAATGTGTTTAAACTTATATATCATTCTCTTCTTATAGTGCCACCTGACCAACCACGCAAATCAACCGGTGGGGAGGCATCACGCAAGTCAACTAAACGTAAACGTTCTGTGGAGTTGGAGCATAATCCAAATGATGACCTTGTGGGTGGACAGGAGTATCAGTATTCAGAAGTGGCTTATGGAGGGATCGCCCCGCCCGTTGAAACGGAAGTATAAGTGGGAGGAGAGAGGAAGAGAACTAGTACTTTTTGCAAATACCTTGTTACTATTTTCTTTAACACTATTAAATTACAAAGTCCTACCATATATACAGCAAAAAAGACACGTACAAACTTTATCGCCCCCCCTTCGATTTCTTTTCCTTAACAGATGCCCCACTTAATGAAGGTCTCTTCTTATGCCTACCCAATTGAACATTAACGATTGCTGGTTTGATATTGTACCACTGCTTATCCTCCGTGGTATAATTTCCAGTAAAGGTAGCCTCTTTTACCAACTCTTCTAACAAGGACATGTCACAAAGACGGTCTAGCTCAGACTTTAACTCTTGCTCACTGATGCGATACGTTTGGTCACGATTTAGATCTTGGAAGATAGTATCTTCATGAACCTCTACACCGTCTTTACCCAGTAGCAACTTCAATGACTCAATGACCTTCGGAGTATGAACTGTACCAGTAATTGTAGTAGTAGTACCATTCTGAACCACACCCACATGAACCTTCTTGGGGGTAGTTTTGGCAAAAGTCACCAGTTGATCTCTTGGACCTTTAATCTTACCAAGTTCCCTATAAGTACGAAGAAAAAATGCTAATTCGTTTGGAATTGCCTCCTTTATACCATGCATGGCTTGCTCAATAGTATCGCCATTCTCCACCCGCTCGATGGTAAAATCCATCAACTTAGCATAGTTTTGGATTGTGTCAAAGTCTTTTTCTGTCGTTAGAAGTACGGGGTTCTCAAATCCATTCCTCCTGAGAACAGACTTGATATATCCAAGAAGACGGCCTGCCAATTGTATCAAAGTCTGGATATTTTGTGTACCCAGGTGTATAATCATACCGGTAGGAACTCTTCGACGAGACCTAAAGGAAAAGCACCTTCCCATTGACTTGTAGTTTCCAAATAACATTACAGGCGTTTCCAAGTGCTTCTCATCAATATGCTCTAGAAGCGCCCCAAAACGTTCTTCTTTCCAGGTTTCCTTATCCCATTTGGCATGAGGAAACTTAACACTTAAACCCCAGGATGATTCACCAGTTACAACAATAACAATAGGAACTAACTCAGCAGTAAGAGAATGTTCTGGTTCTTCCGATGTGAGACGCATTGCTTTCTCAGCCAGTAGGGCTAATGAGTTGTCTGATTCCCTCTCAGATGATGGCATAGAGAGTTTCTTGGTTAGATCTTGTATACTCTCGGCCTGTTCAAACACATTGGCCCCTGTAACATTTACATAAGGACAAGTGCAAACTAAGATTAATCCTCGAGGAGCGAGGGATGTTGTAATGAACTCAATCTGTGCTTTGCTTGAATATGGAATTGACAAACCTTCAGTTTTGTATGGTTCTTTCTTTTCACACTCTCCTCTTGTTAAGAAAGTTGGGTGATGTCTGAGATCTTCATTCCGAATATAATCCTCGCCAGGATTCAATCGGAAGAAATGAGTATGTCCTTCGCAATTGAACCTCTCTTTCACATTATCCATGTGATACATTACTGCAATAGGAGTTGCTGTAATGATGACAACTATAGTTGGCCTCAAGACGCTTGAGAGTTCTTGGAGTTTCTTCTCAAATGCTTGAGATCCTTTTTCAGTTCGAATAAAGTCATCAACTTCATCAACAGACATGATACTATGACCATTAGGATTCATATTGTGATAATGCCTTGCATATTCAATCATGGCATCTGCCTGAGCAACAGAGTCTGAGAATATATGAGTACCTCGTCCACGGAATAACCTTGCTTGAGATAGCCTCCTTTTAGTCTCTTTGTCTGTCTTCGTATCACTACTGTTTGGTACAACTATGATTTCCCCTCTGCCAACGCAGGTGCCAATTGATAGATCTTTCAACTTTTTCAGTTTATCCTTGCACTCACGATTTCCTTGTGTGACAAGAAACGTGGGCATACCTGTATATTCATTTATCTTATCCTTGTCCTTTTCATCCCACCTCTTACCACCTAACACTGCTGCAATGGCTTGGTTTAACCCCTCAAAACCAGTTTTATTAGCCTGTGCACCGCCATAAAGCGAAATGAGAGTGCCTTTACGCTCGTGAACTGGCCTTGGATCTTTTAGATGATCGTGGAATATGGTGACAATATGACGAAGGTATTTATCAACTTCGAAATGCTTTACTCCTTTTATAAGATTGGAGGCCTTCTCTCTTAATACACGACTCTTAAACTCTTCAACTGCTTCGTCGAAAAGTGTTGGATCGTCATCCATTGCCTTGCAAGTCTCTTGAACACTTAACCCGAAGTAACCATTGTATGGATTCTCATTTGGTAGAGCCCTGCCCAACATGTTAACATACGTATCTACTAATTTCTTCCGTCTCTCCAGTTTATCAACCGTGCCTTCATACTCTTTTGTGCTAAAGGACTTAGGACTAGCATTTGGGTTGTTATCAAACCACTTAATAACTATCAATAGTCTGTCTTGTATATCATTCATGAGGCCACAGCACTTCTTTTCCTTTAACTGACTCTCGTTGTCTTTAAGGTTTGCAACAGTGAGAATACCTCCCTCCTCTAACCGACTACGATCGGCGTTTGTAAATCCAATCTCTTTTAAAATGTGTAGCATATCTGCATCCATTTGCGGCTCTTCTGCAGATTTTGTAGGGTTTAATAGTACAGCTTCTATTTCTTCACAACATTTCTTGCCCTCGTCGTCTTCCGTATACTCTTCAAACTCATCTAATGTACCTGTCTCATTATATTCCTTCCATTTAATGAATGTTAGAAAACCTGCTCGTATATCTGCAGTGAGCCTATCTTCCTGTTTAATTAGATCGCTAGATTGCATTGTATCATTGATAGTTGATAGATATCCCAACTCATTAATTATCTTTTTATACTTTCTTTTCATGCCAATAATTTCACACAAAGTATTCATATCAGCATCCATTGTATGTCTATTAGAGAGCATTGCTTCGGCCATAGTTGAGTTGCAATCAATAATATTATAATTTATGCACGTAGGCGATAATAGTAATATGTATTAGTATCTGATATCCCTGGACAGCCCAATCGTTGAAGGAGCAGTGGATTGATTGATATAGGAGTATAATATGCTGCTATTTATAAATTGCAATTATAGTAGTGCTCTATTAGAATAAAGGTATGGTATAGTTGAAGTTATTAGAAAAACATCTGCCGAACGGAAAAAGTATCTTTAGACATTGATTTTGCATTTGTGCTACTCGATGCATATCTTATGTATTGATACTATTATGTATATATGCTAAGAGTACGCCCTTCTCGCTGGAACATAAGTTAGGGAAGATTGATTATGATATCTAACATTGAGAGCGGTGATAATGAGATCGACAATTTGGTCGCAAGAATAGATAAATTGAAGAAGAATAAAGCGACAGAGGTCGAGGAGATAAACTTCTTGTTAACATGTCCGGAGGTTAAGCCCAGTGGTGATCATATAAAAGGTAAGCCTAAGCAGTACATGTGTGATAGTTGTGCATATATGTCTCACTGCACTATATACTCGATAATAATGATATTTAATCACAGTGATTAATGAGAGGTATGACAAGCTGATTGGAGAATTAGAGGAGCAGTTGCAACGCCTCCAACGTCAGAATAGACATGATCAACCAGAGCGTGATGAAACTCTTCATATTCGTACAAAAAAGAGTCGCCGTGGTAGTGACGATTCCGATACAGCATCTGCTACGGTCTCAAATGAGAATGACAATATGGAGGAGGATTCTGAGTCTGATGATATAGTTCATAATAACGATGATGGATCAATGAGTGATGATAGTTCATGCAACAGTGACGATGAAGAGGCTGAAGGAGATGATGATACTGGAGAGATCAGGGACTATCATGTAGACAAAATCATGCAAAGTGCTTTGAGTATGGCAACCCAAGGTTTCCGATCTATATCCAAGGCATCATCAAATGATGGGGAGTCATCGTTACAGAAAGAAAAGGAAGATACAACATCGGAAGCAACATCAGAACCGTTCGATCCAGTAGAAGTTACATTTGATGGGAAGATATATTGTAAACGCTCATGTTATGTGGTACAAATGGAAAACACAAGTTGTATCGTCGGGATAAAGCATTTTGTCTCAGAAGATACTGCCAGTTGTATCCTTATTGAAAAGTTTGAACATACAATTCTTGGTATGACAGAAGATGGTTCTCCGTACACTCCAGATTACATGATTGGTACTTATGTTCAGATTAATGATCATGTAGCTGATATACACTTGTCGAAACTTGAAGAATCGGAAAGTGTTGATAAGATACCACGCCTCATTTATCACCCCCAAACACCCGGTGATTGGTACACTTGTGGATATTGGTTTGAGGAAGAAGATATGCCTAGAAGGAAGTTTAATGTACAGAAGAAGATACATACAATTGAGGCGTTTGCGGGCGCTGGTGGCAGCTTGCTTGGGTATCATTCAATGGCGTTTGAAACAGCACTGGCAATAGAGAAAGATTCAGATGCCGTCTCCACATTGAAAGCAAATTTCAATGGATTGAAAGTGTATGAAGGATGTATCAAAGAGTTCACTAAGAACTATGATAGCATAAAATGCTTTCTTGATAAACCTGATCATATTCATTTCAGGTGAATATATATGTGTCTGGGGAGACTTTGCTTGCCATGATTCTCACACATTTCTCCTTTCCTCAGCTCGCCATGCCAAGACTTTTCTGGTGCCAATAGATCAGTCAATACTGAAAATAGACGTAGGGCTGATTTGTCATTACTACTCATCGATCTTGTCCGCCTTACGTCCTGTTCCACTGCTGTCTTTGAGAATGTCATCGGGATATGGAAAAGGAATAACATTCACTATTTGAAGAACATTGCAAAAGAGTTGATGAAGCTGGGATACTTAGCAAAATGGACCGTTCTCCATGGATGTGACTATGGAGATCCACAGAGACGTCCTCGTGTCATCATGTTTATATGGAAAAGTACACTGCCACCACCATCTTTTCCGACCAAAACTCATGGCCCTGGTACCAACTGCAAATATGTCACTGTTAGCAAAGCTTTATCATTCAAGGTCAAAACATCTTTGACTAATATGAAAGGGAAAACAACTCGTTTGAAGCCAGGACAGCACGGTGTATGCCGTCTAATGCCGCATGGCGTCGCACCAACTATTCGTGCAAGTTCCACTCCACCTCTCCATCCAACTGAAGATCGTTGTGTAACAGTCAGGGAAGCAGCATGTCTTCAGTCTTTTCCTCTCAATTACAAGATATGTGGTAAAAGTCTTGGTAGTCAGTACAGGCAAGTAGGTAATGCAGTCCCAGTTGAATTGGCGTGTGCTATAGCACGGAGTATTAAAGATGTCTACTGCTTTGAATATGCATCGGATGACGAGGGGGAGTAAGATGTTTGTGTCTCAGTCTAGTACCTCCCCGCTAGCTGAACCGGAAATGGATGTATAAAGTGGGATGAAAGTGAAACTATCCCACATCGTGGAATGATTCATATGTGGGGCTTACTAGATAAAATCAAGTATAAGAAAGCAAATGATCTCTAGATATCAAATGCATGCAACTATGTTAGGTATATCATGAGGTAGAGTGATGTCGGCACCACAACTAGCATGAGACTCGAGTCTATCTTCCCCAGCCTTTGCCTTTTTCTTACTGCCATAATCAGTTTTGCTTTGATTGGTTGCTGATTGGTCCATTTGAAACTTCCGTAGTAGGATAGGACGGAGAGCATAGTGGCATTATGTATGGATTGATTCATATGAGGGGCTTACTGTATAATAACAAGTAAAAGAAAACGAAGCAAATATCCCAAGGCCACTATAGAACTACACTGTTGGCGAAGTAACAGCAGAATCCTCAGCCTCTTCACCGTCAGATTCAATTCCCAGATGCCTATTCCTTATCATTGCATCCAAACGAGAGTGCTCTTCAGCATCGGGTGCGCTCTCCTCGGAAGCTTCTTCTAACTCCTCAGAGTCACTATTTTCCTCATCTGAATCACTGCCGTCCTCGTCCGAATCACTGTCGTCCTGTTCTGAATTGCTTTCACTCTCCTCAGAGGAAGAAGACTCCTCTACCTTCTTTGCTTTACGGAAAAGGAAAGCAATAACATGGGGTAGAATGATGTCAGCACCACAACTAGCATGGGACTCGATTCTATCTTCTCCCGTTCTTGCCTTTTTCTTACTGCTATTGTCAGTTTTGTTTTGATTGCTCGCTGATTGGTCAATCTTTACCTTCCATAGTGCAAGTTCAAGAAGTGAAGCGACCTCGTTTTGATATTCATATGTTTTGAGTTTGGAAAATAGCTTCTTGTAACGACCAACTCTATCTTGGTAGTACTGCCAAGAATCCACATCCTTGATCATTTCTTCGCGACAATTCCCTATGCCCACTAGACTCAAACGTTTAGTAATGACTGACCGTAAAATAAATCTCATTGTATGCTTGCCACATTTGCCCCCCGGCTGAGCTAACCCAATGACTATTGCTTCCCAATCAACATTATTCAGACCTAAAGAATTGTACATATCCAGAACATTATGGATGCAAATGGGGGAAACATTGTTGATTCCCATAGTAGTGACCATACCTCCCCAATCTATTTTATATGTAGGGAACAACTCTTTGTGGCTCTTAACAAGTAGTTGTCGAATATCCTTCGAAGCATTACTCCAGAATGCATATAATAATGGCAACTCTCCCCACTTATCTTTTGTGATCAGATTTTCGGGATATAATTCAAGGAGAAGTTGATACATCTCGATGCTTTGCCTGGTAGAGCAGGCTAAAATGTGAAGAGGTGTCATCCCAAGGTTGTCTTGTAGCAACCCAGTCGTTAATGCTCTCTTCTCCTTCAATGAATTCATTGGCTGGTTGAGATATTGAATTAAATTTTCTGGTTTGTAATAGCAAATCTTGTGAATTGGTAGACCGTCAAATCTGTGTTTAACTACTCTAATTTCATCTGCTTGTGCCTTGGCGATATCTGATGCAGATTTCAATACACTATCCGTTTCCTTGGTATCTGATGGTAGTTTCGCAAACCAATTACCCCTTCCGATTGTACAACTCATTGGAATGGCAATATTTCGAAGACTCTCTTGACCGCTAAGTGTGAACTTCTCAATGTTAGACATTTCTTCTGGAAGCTCAAGAGAAAGCAAGGAATCACATCCATCAAATGTATTCCTCTGGAGTTTGGTAACCGATGGAGGAATCCTCAAACTACGCAATTTGGCACAGCCCCGAAATGCAGATTGTCCAATAGTTTGAATGGAGTCTGGAAGAAATACTTCAATCAAACTGTGGTCGCTTCTATATTCAAATGGTTGTATTGTTTTCTTAGAGGATGGCATAGTTTGCATTCTATGCATACGAGATGGATAGATAGATGTAGCCGAAGATATCTCCACAACATCACAGTCGTAAAATGCACCTCGGTAATCACGGTCAATACTTGTTAGGGAAGATGGTAGATTAATCTTTTCCATCCATGAGCATCCTTCGAATGCATTCTCTCCGATACTCTCTAATCCTTCTGGAAGAATAACTTCCCTCAACTCACGGCAGTGTTGAAATGCATCTTTTGGTATAGACTTCACTGATTCATGTACGGTAAGATGAGTTGTATGCACTGGTACATCATCCCCACTTCCTCCCGTGTACACAAAGGACCTTTTGGTAGTAGAAAATAAAGACATGGTAATAATACACCCAGGTTATGACGTGTGTGCTGTGTGTTTAATAATACTGGTTTTGTTTCTTTATTATTGATATACCGAACACTGCAGTAAAATATATTGTATATGTACTACAACTACAATGTTTATAAGGATCAAATCAGTGTGATAATAATTTAACCTTCATTCTGTCTATCATCAATCGTCAATCAACAGCACGGTTACTGACTAAAAAAAGTATATAAACGGTATCCTAAAAATATCTTTGCTCAGTTTGGCATCGACCTGAACTTACACTGTAGTATGAACTTCCTCCTTGTCCTCCTCATTGCCATACCACCAACTGCAATTGCCATGTCTACCTCTGCTGTATCATCAAGTAAACGGATCTCCGTTACAGTGTTCAGTGATCTAGCGTGACCTGTGAGTAAAGAATCCACGCAGTGTTGTTATCTCTTTTGGTTTGTTCTTACTTTATATACTAATTCTGTAAATAGTGGTGCTATGTCGGCCAGAATAAATTAAATGCCGCAGTTGATACATATCAATCATCATCTTCTTCTGATATGCCGCCAATCAATGTAGAATGGAAGGTAAGTATTGCATGTATTGCAAAAAAGATATGTTCTTTTAGTTCTAATATCTTCCTATATCATAATACAGCCATACATGATAGATCCTGGCACAAAGAAGGAAGGAGAAGAATTTGAAGCATACAACATTCGTAGATGGGGAAGTTCGGGATGGACTCAAAGTCTTAAACGTAGTGGAAAAAAAGTAGGAGCAAATTTTAGCAATTGGAAGACATGGCCGAATACGTTAAAAGCACATCAACTTATCGCATATGTCACGAATCCTAGTAGACAGGCAGAGAACAAACCATCAACATCAGATTGCAATGCGGCTATATTCAATGCAATGTATGAAGAGGGAATGAATGTGTCATTGGTAGAAACATTAGTGAAGATCGGCACAGAATGTCTCGGCATTACCGACAATGAGGTATCAGATTTACAGACACATCTTGAGAATAATGCTGGTGCTAAAGATGTTATGAAGGAGATACAAACTGGTAGGAAAAGATACAATATATCTGGAGTACCATTCTTTATTATGGGTGCAGTAGAAGGAGAGAGTAGTATCGGTAAGCCATACGGATTCTCGGGAGCGCAAGATTCGAGTACTTTTGTAGATATGTTTGAGGAGCTTGCAAGCTCTTTGGAATAGTTGATGACTGTCAGAGTGGGAAGTTTATGTTGCTCGTTTCAGTGAATGATCGAATGATATGAGCTGCCAAGCTATATCATTTGTGACAAACTGCAAACAAGTGAACCTCTTGACACCAAACAAATCAATCAACTCCGTCTATATAATTAATTTCGAATGTAAATATTAGGAAAGTATCATCATATCTTACTTAAGTACACGATGTTTATTGTCTTTATCTATTCCGAGTCATTCTTCTGGTAGGGGCAGCAGCAGCATTATTGGACTTGTTCCTTTTCCTCTTTTTTGATTGCATAGCTGCACTTCCTCCCTCTTCTTTAGATGGTTTATGTAATCTCTTTTTGAGGTAGGTTGCATACGCCTTAACATTCGGATGTGCTTTTTTATCCTTCAAAACAGATTTGTAATCTCCATGACAAAATACTGTCAATGAAGGGCCTGCAAGGGATGCTGCACATCCTCGAAGTTCAGTAATATTTGCCCACGGTTTTAGAAATCCAATAGCGAATTGTTTCATCGTTTTCTCTCGGTTCAGTCCAAGTTTATAAAGTTCAGCTTCCATTGTGGAAATATCAGCATTAATAACTGATGTTGGTGTGGGATATTTCTTCAGAAAATCACTCACTATACGTCTTACATTCGATCCACCGCTTGTCCTTGATGATAAAATGCATGCTGTTAACATATGATACGGGCATGTGTATATTGTTCTTGAATGAGATCCAAGTGGGATGTTTCTTTCGGTATAATACTCGCTGAAGTTGAGCATCGTTGATAATAATACTGATACCAATTAATATTTGAACAATCTATATTATTATTATCGACAACACCATTTCCCAATCGATTAATAGCTAATATCTTCCACAATGGATTCTTCTGCCTCCTCCATTTATTGCTCATTAAACCAAGCTTTGCTGAATCATTTGGTATGTATTGCAGTATCTTAAGAAGGATATCATCGTCCATTGATTCCAGGCATATGTTGCTATTGTCTTCTGTCATCTTTAATGGAGGAGTTGGAGCATCATAACTCTCCTCTTTTAACTTTGCAGATGCAACCGGAGAAGGTGCATATGACTTTGACGGGAGACGGCATCTTCTTCATGTCATCCTCATCGTCTGTAGTTTCTTCTTCGCTTTTAACTCTCACATTATTTTCCTGCTTAACTTTAACATTATCTGACGGTGAATAGCTACTTGCAGCAACTTCATCGTCTGTTTCTTCTTCTTCTTTAATGGACGGTACACACAAACTGGTAACTTTATCAGCAGACATTATTAATTTGCTTTGCTCTTAGTACTACTACTGCAACTACCGACCACGCTAATCGAAAGCTCGTTAGTACCTACTGATTAATGACTATACTGATAGCATACAAATGCTAAATGATTTCCCAATCCAAAATAGCAACACCTCAACAACTAACAAGAGACTCTTCTCTAAATTACTAAATTCTAAATTCTAACTCAACTCACTCAAAATCACGAGACCACCACCATATTTATAGGTGCCGTCATCACCAAACGCCCTCAACCAATCGATAGAGTGGTAAACTTTGATTGTATTGCAGTTAAATCAATCTATTATCACATAGCCATGGAATAAAGTATGATCATATGTATTGAATAGGGGCGGGGAAGATATTTACTTTCAACTCTCATAATTTAATAATTTTTCAATCGGTTTCTCCGTGATAATTGATTGACAGACGGCGGAGGAGTACCTCTCTAGAGATCCACACATGGAGAGCACACGACGACGGCTTATATTATCAGTATTCTCCCTCATTCTAATCATATGTTGGTGTAGTAGTATATTATCATGTAACAATAATTGTAAGAAAATAAGCTTCTTTGATCAAAAGTACAATAGTTCATCGACAATAGAGCATGATGATGAAGCCACTATCAATACCAATACTACAACTGGACGAAGGCAATTGAATATATTAGCACTGGGAGGAAGTAAAACATATGGTTCTGGAGTACTTGATTCTGAAACATATGTACATCAATTGGGGAAACTTTTGAATGCTACTTCTGACAATCTTGGTATACCCGCTTCAGGTTCAGAATATCCATCAAGCTGCATTCAAAGTATGTTAAGAGATTATCATGATCATGGTACTACTATTAATGAAGATATTCTATATGATGTAGTAGTGTTAGAGTTTAGTACAAATGATAGTCTAGATAATCTCCGTGATAGTTTGAGAGTATTAGCTCGGCGGAATGCCCTAATTCTATCCTACCACTTTGGTTCATACTTAACCTTACTGAAAGAGAGGAATGCTCATAATAAATTTATTCGTGATCGATATCTTGCAATTAAGCGTGCCATGAAGGAAGTTGGAGGAATAGTGTATTCAATTCCTACACCAAAATCAATACAGAAAAGTAGTGAATTGAGGCAGTGGTTTATGGATGATCTACATCATTTTAGTACAGAGGGACATCTTCTTATAGCAAAAGATCTTGAGCGTATTATCAAAGAAGAAATAGATATCAATCAATTGGATGATGACATAGGCAAAGTGGGGTCTTGGGGAAGAGGAGATAAATGCTATTCATGGTTTCAAACAGGCCAGGTTCCATCTGATATCGTACTAAGTGGAGGTACGATGGCATCTTGGCCAGGCGCTTGGCATGCACAAAGAAACATACCTAGCAAATATGCATATGAAGTATCACCGTCTGGTGTACAATTAGATTTCCCAGCCGAGGAGGGAGCTAGAGTATTTGAACTATATGAGTATCGGAAAGACTCAGCAGTATCCTAGTGTGCATATAACTGGTATTGGCTTATCAAGTCGTGATTTGCAACCAGAGAAGTTGCCGGGAGATTTAGAACGGTCAATCTAGGACGAGCTGAACAGGATAGAATCACATTGTCTATAACTCCAATCGAAGTGAAAGAGCTACCTTTTCGTCTCGTTGGAGTAGCATCCTGTCCAGCATGTGAAGATATGGCAAAAGCAAGGTCGTGGCAAAACTGGATATCGAGCTAGCTGCTTTCATCAGAGAAGACTTTGTTCCAATCGAACTTTCATTCTTTCTTCGTGGTATCCTTAGGCTAGAATACACTGTGACACTTTAAAAATCTTTGCAATAAACATCTGCCGAGATATCTTGATTGCAACAACAATAATAACAGTATGGATTGTATATTCAAATCAAACACCTTACGAGGTACTTGGTTAATTGATAAACTCGGGCTACCAAATCCTACCAAAAGTATTAAAGAACGAGAACGGTACATTCAGATAGTAGTTCCAATTGCAGTGTTTCTAGCCGCAGTTCCGTTCGGTGTTATCTATGGGTTTAATGTTTGGTTACTACCGCTGAGCTTAAGTCTATATGGTCAAGATGCCACCTATTCACTCAGAAATGGCGTAGTGTTATACTCTTTCAGTGCTATACTGCCAGCAACTGCATTCTTTGTCCTTACATTACCAAAACAACTATTAACAATGTCCACTGGATTATTACAATTGATTGCAACGATACTGTTTTTAGTGATGTCTATCTTATCGGGTATATGTATTCACTTCAAGAGCGATATCGGATTATTCTTTACTCAGTTGTTACTCTCTGGCATACCTGGTGCAACAGGAAGCCTCGTCACTGTGATTATTGCAGTTACCTGGTATCGAGAAGTGAAACGCCCAGCAGTTGGAGCTGGATACTATGGGTTTTTCTGCGGTTTATGGCCAGTGCTATTCTCATTTTGGGGTAGTGCTTTGGCAGAAGTGGACATTGAATCAAGCATGTATATAGCCGGAGGCATTAATTTTATTCTACAATTACCTGCAGCCTTTTTGTTACGCTCGGCCAATGAGCTGCCTTTAGAAAGTAACGCCAATATCATACTGTCGGCCGATAATGAAGGATCAACAGGCGGAGAAACTGACGCAGCAACCATGTATGAGAGTATAAACGAGTCTTTGCGTGATAGTACGGCCGCTTCTTCTGATAGGTCGGGGGAAGATATACCAAAAAAAGACACCGAAGAGCTAGAAGACAACTTACTACCAAAAGAAGAAAGCACCAATAAGGCAGGATTTGCAGAAGCACAGGTTCCAACTCTGAGCCAGCAAGAGATCAATAAAACGTTTCAAACTTGGATTCAGTTCTTCGTTTGGATGACGGCATTTATTCCTGGTTTTGCTTTGAAGTATACAGTTTCGCCTGTGATGAGCGCAGTATTTGGCGCTTCTCTACTTCTGCAGACTCTGTCGTCATTTGCATTTCTCTTTGTATATGCTATTTCAAGATTGATTGTCGGTTTTATTATTGGTCCGGTCTTGACAGTCAAGACGATGCTTACGTTTGTGACCATCCTGTCACCCATCTGTTTCTTTTGCATTGGAGTTCTTGTTAAGAAGGGTGGCGATGAGACATGGAGGTTGGTTTTATATATCGTTCTAAACTGTATCATTGCCTTTACTCTGGGGACCAAAAAGGTATTAATATCACCAGTCAACCTTTCTCTATGGGGAGTCAATAATCTTGGCACATTAGTAGGACGGACTATGGCTAGCCTATGTTGTGGAGCTGTCATCGGCCCCATAATTATCTGGGCTGGCCTGTCGGCCCCAGGTGATATCTATATAGATGATACTCTGAACACAAGTGCACAACAACAAGCAGAGCTTAAGTCTTTTGTTGGGGGTGCTCTGTTGATACTTGGTGGAGTTGCTTCTGTTGCTTGTATAGGTTTCTTATTCCTTGTAAAGCCACACGAAAAGCATGTGTTGTAAAGGACGAAGGACCGTATGTAAAGATAGTGATGGAGTTGATCTTATTGTTCAAGTGTATTTATTATTAAGCAAGGTCAAGCATCGTAGAAGATTAGAAACAGCCGACCATATCTTAATATACAGTGTATCTACTAAGATTAAGAGCTGCTAAACTTTGCAATTTGTCTAATCCTTCCTGTCCTCGACACAACTTCTTATGTCATGATAACAGGTTCTTTCACTACATTGGCAGTTTCCTTCGCCACGTATTCTCTTGCCCACTCATCACAATTCAAAATATCATCAAGTGTAACATCCTTCTCCTTAAAGTCTTCCTTATGTGCCTCCATGGCGCCTTCAATTAACTTTGGAATATCCAAGAAACCTAATCCAACATCCTCCCTGAACATTTCATTGGCAGCTTCATTGGCAGCATTCAATACAGCTGTCATGGTACCTCCCTTCTTTCCTGCATCATATGCCAATTGTATACAAGGATACTTTACCCTATCAGGTGCCTTGAATGTCAAACTACCAATCTCGGCAAGATCTAATGGTTTGTATGGCATTTTAAGTCGATGTGGCCAAGATACGCTATACACGATGGGTAATCTCATATCAGCCCATCCTAATTGAGCAATACAGGATGTATCCTGTGTTTCAACCATGGAGTGTACAATTGACTGTGGATGGATGACAATATCAATATCATCATAACTTGCACCAAAGAGATAGTGAGCTTCAATAACCTGTGATTGAGTGTATGTGTAGAGTTGAGTTATTGAACATATAAAGCAAGCAAATAAACACATCAAGCATCTTCTACTTACCTCCAAACCCTTATTCATCATGGTAGCACTATCCAAGGTAATCTTGGCACCCATATCCCAATTTGGGTGTGTAGTAGCCTTCTTCTGTACTGCTCGGGGATCATTCTTACACATATCAAATAATTCATCTTTACTCAAATCACGGAATGCTCCACCACTAGCTGTTAGTATCACACGACGTAATCCACCAGGTGGTACGCCTTGTAAGCATTGAAAGATTGCTGAATGTTCAGAGTCGGCTGGGAGCATGTTAATACCGTGCTTTTCAACTAATGGATTGATAACTGGTCCACCGCTAATTAGTGTTTCCTTATTTGCCAATGCAATATCCTTTCCAAGCTTGATTGCCTCAATAGTGGGTAGTAATCCTGCTGCACCTACAATACCAGTGACTACAGTATCAGCAGAACTAACAGTGGCAGCCTCTACAATCCCCTCAGCTCCATGTACAATCTCAGGCATATTTTTACATCCCATATCACTCAATATAGTTTTCAATTCTTTGGCAGCCTCGGGAGTTGATAATGATGCAACCTTGGGATTATACTTCATAACCTGCTCCGCCATTAATTGTGCATTATTCCCAGCACTTAATGCATCGACAACATAATTCTCTGGACATGCATCGACTATTTCAAGTGTTTGTGTACCAATACTACCAGTTGATCCTAGGATACTTATACGTTTTTGGAATGTCGAGCCTTTTAAACATTCATCTAATGTCTTTTGCAATGATGCTGCCGAATTAACTGGTGAGGAGGGATCAATCCAACCTATTCCGTCGCCTTGTGATCCTGGTGTTGAAAAGATATTTAAGCTTGTTGTTGTTTGACGACTCTGACCTATTGATGGAGTGAAGGATACTACCTCATATTGTTGTGCAGATAATAGGAAGCCGCATAGGGCTATTGAGGGGAGCTTCATGATATTATATGTATTGCAATAGGAGATATTTATCTCTGGCTATAAGAGGTGTTGCAATGTTGAAGAGTGGAAGATTGGGAAGTAAATGCGTCACTGTTTCTCTTAGGATACTGTATCAAGTAACACAGTAAATGAAATGAGAATCTTTTCTCACGGTATCCTTTACTGGGACAGTACATGTATGCCAAAGAAGTTTCGTTTTACTTGATTTAGTAAATTACTAACAGATGGTATTACTACATCTTTCCTAAGTGTTGCAGTGGTATGTGTCACTTAGAGTACCTAGGACGCGTTTTCTCGTTCGATCGCTTTTTTTTATTCATCTCCCCCGGCCAACATAGGTTACAACTTCCTCTATTGATCGGCACAATGATGTTTCCCTCCTATCTAAATCTATTTGCTATCTTGGCCATTGGTAATGGCAGTCTAGCGCTGAATAGTTGCATTTCACATTGCAACAGTAGTCGAAGAAGTCGTATAACTCCGCGGTCATTAGTCGTCTTATCTGTAGGAAGAGAACGACGAGTCACATCACCTTCAAACACATCATCTCAACAGCAACTAATCGACAAGGAAGAAGCAGCTCGAATAAAACGTACAGGACAAGCAAAGCTTCGACTAGAAAAATCTGTTCGAAGAGAGAATAGAATATCAGTCCTCGAAAGTATAGATGTATTATCAACATCCGAGAGAGCCGAGCTGGATGGGTTACTAAAAGTTCGTGATAACTTTGAAGAACAATATAGTACAACTTCATTTACACCGGAACATGTTGAGTTTAAACGATTGCATAATGAGGCATTTGTTGCATTAGCTCGATACTGTCACAAAGATAGATTTGAGCGTGGTTACATAGATGATGCAACAACCGAAAAGCCAAATGTATTCTATCTTGATGGCCCTGACTGTGGTAGTACTAACATATTAATTGATTCAGCGGGCTTTGATCCGGCTCAATGTTATGTTGCCAATAGACATGAATCAACATGTAAGATATTGCAAGAGATTCTGCCGAATGAGAATGTTATATGTGCTACAGCAAGCGAGGCACTTTCGCCTTCATCTCAAGATAGTAAAGAGACATCTTTTTCAGATGTAGACTTTGCAGCTTATTATTTTGATGGATGTGGAGGTTATGTACCTCATATCATTCAAATGATGAGTTCGGCATTAATACGATTAGATCATGACAATCAACAACCCAGTCGGACAACTGCAGTAGGATTTAGTTTACTGGGAGGTAACAAAGACATTGTTGAAAAAGAATTAGAAGTATGCCGAGCCTTGTCTATTATTGCTAGTACACGAGGCATGCGAACACGGCATGCGCTAGATGATCCAATAAGGTATGGTATACCAAATGAGATTTGCAAAACTGAAGGTGGTACCTTTACAAGTTGGATACTTTTAGAGGCAGAAGAGAGTAGATGACCCAATATCATGACTTATTATACAACTTCTTCACTTCATACATGAATTCAGTATCTCCATTGCTATCGAGTAACTTTTGCAACTGCTCCACTTCTGCCTTTGTAAATGCTAGTTCTTTATGAAAAGTATTGGTTCTTTTCATTTCTATACCTGGAAACCCTGTAATGTCGAGTAACTCCTTCTTGAACCTATCATGCTCACCCACTGATACAACATCAAAATGATCGTGAAGTAGCTGAAGAGCTCTTTGGACTTTATTATCCTTGTCAACTCCATCTGGGTTACGATCTATAAAGTTATATAAAAAGTAATCAAGCTGAGTCGACCATTGCCCCATTTCAGATGTAGTTTCTAAGTGCTTTGTCCATACTTCTCTTGAGCTATCATACCTTTTGATATGCTTATATAGACTCATCGTATGGGAGAGTGGATCACGAAACATTGTTGCTGCTATAAATGCACACCCTTGGCTCTCCACCGTATCTCTCCACTGTTTAAGATATTGTTCTGTAGTATTCAGATGCATTGATGAATGATGACAATGTGCTATTTTCCACTCATCTTGCATGATATTTTTGACAAACCCATTCATACCATTATGATGCTTATTACCATTTATAAATGTTGTTTGCATATCTTTGTGTGCTGAACCATCTTTAGCCCTTCCCCAGTGCTCAAACAATTTCGGATTAATATTTATTGATGATTCTTCAGATTGATCTAGTTCGGTATATTTACTTAGCCATTGCTTAATTGTAGCACCCCCGGTCGATGGAAGATGATAAAAGAATACCAATCCACACTTATATGGAAGTTTTGACTTATCTATACGATGTGCCCGTGGTGGTATTGTTTGATTATTATTTGTCGTCTTCGATTCGATTATATTGTGTCGATCGTTGTATTGTGAGGGAGAAAACTCATCAACGTTAATGACAGTAGTAGACATCATCCCAGCTCGATAGGAATGCCTGCAAAGAATATATAAGATGAGGATTTGCAATACACAGAGGCGATAACGCTTAGATCGTTGCCACGATACTTGTGCTTGATTCATTTTTTTCTTCTCTATCATAATTGTCGGCGGGTATCGCTTTTATAATATTATGATCAACTCAAACCTTGTTCTGTATTGTGCAGCATTATCATCTATGGT
>Ga0075439_12829_pt1 | contig 26368 bp, 17 predicted proteins | sample MintriSingleCell_FD_74264 | JGI IMG/M metagenome (GOLD analysis project Ga0075439, IMG submission 74264) | Marine eukaryotic communities from Monterey Bay, USA to study complex ecological interactions - Minidiscus trioculatus JGI Plate_4_G5... | ecosystem: Environmental > Aquatic > Marine >... | reverse complement strand
ACCATCATTATGTGTAGGCTTTGATGTTGGTTCTCTCGTTGGTCGTTCACGTACCCCTCCATCACCATATATCTGTCGTGTCGGTCTAGGAGTAGTAGATGGTGTATCCTGAGCAGTAACTACTGGGGGATTGGTAGTTGATGTACTTGGTTGACGACCTCCACCGCCATATTTGCGAGTTGGTCGATTAGTTGGAGTAGTTTTTGGATACCCACCGCCAAGTTGTTGTATCATCATTGACATATTCGAGTCTTCTGCGTCATTATTATACATTCCATTATCAGAGTCTTCTACAAACGACGGTGAAGTATGATCTAATTCAGATTCAGTAGACAACAACATTGCAATACCTTCTTCTTGTTTTGTTGGTACAAATGTAGGCCAAGCAGATGTAGGGATATATGCTGGAGTAATTGTTGTTGGATTGTTAGTGATTGGAGATTCAGTATAAGACTTTGTCAGACTACTCGTCAAAGATACTTCTGTTAAACTATCTGAAGATACTTCAATTATCGAAGTAGGTAATGATGATGATGTCGCCTCAGAAACATCTGGAGCCTGTGTTGTTACCTTTGCAGTAGTCGGTTGTACAGTGGGAGACATTGAAGATACTCCCTCTTGGTCATTTGCACTATGTGAAATCAACCATTCATCAAAGTTGACATTCTCATCATTATCAAAATCTGGTAGTTCAATCGAAGTAGTAGTTACATCATTCTCCACTCCTTCATTGTTCGTTGTTGTAATATCTTGATATGTTGTCATATCATTTAACCATTTGTCAAAGTTTACATTGATATCACTGTCAAAGTCTGGGAGGGCAGGTAGTATTGTATCCCTCTCCTCTTCTTCTTTGACATCTACTTCTTGGCTAGGATACTCTTCGTCGTCTTCATACCGTGCCCCTCCAAATCCATGATTTGATAATACTAAACTATTGTTAATCTTATCATCAACATCATGCAACGACGATGGGCTCTTAGTCTTCTTGATGTACGATGGAGATCTTGTCTTTTTGATTTGTGATGGTGACCTTGTACCCTTTCCACTTTTCGATTGTTGTTGTTGTATCTTAAACCTCCCTTGCTTCTTTTGTTTCTTCTTTTGCTTCTTCTTTTTAGGATCATCGGTGTCTCCTTTTTCATTGATGTTTGTTGGGGTATCGTCAATGTTGAATCTAGATGCAGTGATATCTTTCTTTTCCTCGTTATTATTAGTATTAAATCTTTTCAATAATCGTTGTAGCTGCTGTTGTCGTGTGGATACTACCACATGTTGGTTAGGAGATACTTGTGCCTGATCGACGGCGGCCGCAGTAGCTGATACCATTGAAGACGACGTCAGTAATAAAGCTGATATGTAAATGGATGATGTCATTGCAACATATATTAAATCGATGACGATAATGATAAGATACTTTCTTAATCAAAGGTCTACAAGGATGTTTGACTTTTATTTTTTCATTCAAGGGAAGAGATAATATACTACTATATACGACAAAGAGTATTGCAATATGATAGGTGTAGTTATTGACCTCTGTATTAGAGCAATGACAAGGGAGAGTGGCATGCGAGAGTAATTTTTGACCTCTTTTCTCGTCGGTCGAAAATTTGGGCCGAGAGGATACCTCTGGGAGGTATGGTATCCTTCACAAAGTCGTCTCCTCTCCTCCAATCAACAATAATATCATCCTCAACACTTTCCAGTCCTTTAGTATCAATTATTGATCTCCTAGAGGTGATATGGATACTCATAGATGAAGCCTCTTGTTCAAGTGATGAAGAAGAGGTACACCATCGACTTATGAGATAGGTCGCATGACGATATAAGCAAGGCAGTATCTTCTCTGATATATCTCTAATATCACTCAATCTTACATATGTTCTCCTTGTTGAAGAAGCGACTGATATCTAGTCTCTTCTCTTCATGTATCGTAGATGCTTAGCAAATGATGAGAGAAAGGAGGGGGGTCATTGAAAACATTCGTTGGCGGTATCATTCAGACAAAATTACTCACGAGAGGCTTGCTAATTTTACTTTTAGGCTTTGCCGCGATCTCTCATTCACTATCTAATCCTTTGCATGTTGCTTCTTATAGTAGCGTACAAACGATTGTGGATAGACTATCTCTATACCCCTATATATATATAGATACATATCATGGGAAGACTTCTCCCTATCATTGCAATAATATGCAATCTATTGCAATTATCAATTCAATATCAAAATTGGGAAGAGGCCAATTACCTCAACAACTTTAATGAACTCGAATCTAAAAGTTACAGTGCAGTGAATGATCCTGCATTATCTCCATCTAATTTATTATCAGAGTGTAGTCGTAATGGTACCGATATACAGTTTGATGGATCGAGGATTAATCTTGAGGCCGATGGTAACGATAATAATCCAAATATCTTAACTGTGAGCGCATCATCAGCCCAATTGCAATGTGATAGTAATCCCAATGCAATATGTGCAGTACCCCATGGAATACGTCTTATTATGTCATCATCATTAAATGTCCCAGCATTAATTGTTAGAGGTGAGGTATATTGGCGTGATGTTGATCAATTTGCCGATGAGCAATATTTATGTGCTGGATATGTTGCAGTGGAGGGTAATGGAAAGTTTATAATGAATGTAGGATCTTCTTCCGATACTAGTAGTACTAAAAAAGCATGGATATATATTAAAGATAATGGGGCAGTACATCCCCAAGGACGGTCACGATTCTTTGGTGGAGTTGGTGCATCAACAACATCCATTAATAATTTCGGACCAACTATTGACATTACAGGACGGAAGATGTCACGAACATGGTCATTACTAGCCCAACCATTCAAAAACAATGAAGTATCATTAAAGTTATTACATTCACCAATTCGAATGGGATGGAAGGTAGGTGATCGTATTGGTATATCTCCGACACAAAAGGGGAGTGATGGGACGGGCCATACTTATAAAATTGTGGCATTAGATGATGGGACAGTCACGGTTGATACACCCAATACTAATGAAAAGAAGGCTATATTCCTACCACCAAAACAGGCGGTATATAATGAAGAGACTAGAACTGCTTCACTACTTTCTGCAGAGGTTGTGAATCTTTCAAGAAACATTATTATTACTGGTGATGATCTCCGGCATGTGCCCTGTGAGAATAATGTTTCTCATACGTCGGGATGTAAATGTTCGGAACATAAGACAAAGTGTACTGTTGGATTACATACTGCCCAGATGAATGAGGGTACCATGAGGATGAGGAATGTTCGTGTAGAGAAATGTGGACAGCGAGGTATTGTTGGAAAGTACTGTCTACACTTCCATCGTCTATCCTCCTGCCCTGATTGTGAATTCTCAAACAACGCAGTTGAACATAGTCATCAGCGTGGTATAATCGTACATGGCACACATCAGACGAATGTTGAGAATAATGTTCTGTGGGATGTGAGGGGTGCAGGCATTTACATTGAAGATGGCAATGAAATGGCCAATAGTATCAAGTATAATGTTGTTGTATGTCCTTGGAGTCTGGCCCATCCTACATTACATGGCTGTACGGTACCAGGTACTGACAATGCCGAGAGTGATACGCCACTGAACCAGGCTGGTATCTATATGGACACCGCGGCTAATGACATGATTGGCAATCGGGCAAGTAATAGTTTTAACGGGCTATTACTCCAGGCTTCAGGAAGTGGAAAAGGTGCTGCCTATGGACGAGTGTGTACTAATCATTTAGCCTTTGGCCGCTGGGAGGGTAATACATTCCATGGCCATAGTCGGTTTGGTCTCTACTCCTTGGGTGGATCGACTCCTCGTAATACCGACCAGTCCATTGAAGCTGATGGATTTAACCTCAACCAAGGTACCTGTTCGGCTCTGACAAATGATGGATTAGATCGTGGCAAACCCGTCTCTATTCTGAATAATGTTGACTATGATACTGTCTTCGTTGGTCACTACAATGCAGGGGATATGCAACACCGAGGACATACAAGTCATGGGAATAATAATCTGATTTACTGGAAGGAGACGAAGAACTTTGCTGACGGTTGTGCAGCCCATTTATCTGATGGTTATTATGCCCACGGGAACATGGCTCTTCCAGATCAGGGAACATTTATCATTGAGAGAACAGTATTTGATGTATATGTGGTCTTGGAAGCAAATCGTGAGTGTATCTTATTTCATAAACTGTTGTTCTTCGTTAAAATGAGGCTCATCTTTATACTCTATCCTCTATTAACAACATCAGACCACTGTAATGTCGGAGTTACAGGCCTGCTCTGTATGCCTCAATACATCCTCCATGATGTCTCGTGGAAAGTAACAAAAGGAGGTGCATGGGTATGGTTGCAAAGGGGAGGTACCGGCGGAGGAGGCGTATTTAGCATCAGCCCCCCAAATGCTCAAGTCGTCATGTCTGGTCAACCTCTTGCAGACTCGATATTTCCTAATGGATACGTCTCCGTGGCTTCAGGACATTATACTTACCTCAAGGAGACGAACTTGTGTGTATCATCCAACGATCTTGGACTTGGCGATCGATATACCAATGGAATCCTTTGTGAAGAGTCTTTACGAGTCCTCAAGATCTGGTCTACAAATCTTCAGGCCTCGACAGCACCAAGTCTAAAGGTGGAGGTTTGGCTGAATAGCACTGGCGTCTCCGACCAAAGTACCCGTGACCCTGATATTACTCAGCTTGTGAACTTTCATGTGATTGCAAACTTAGGTGGGGGCAAGCAAGGATACAGTCTTCCTGTTTTACTATCATCAAGTTATGTATCATATCGTATATCCCTTGACAGAGATAATAGTGCCATTCCTTCTGACTGGATCATAGAGTTTAGTGATCCAGTAATGGGCAATAGATGGGATGAGGAGTTCCTATATCTCAATGTAGAGGGTAGAGTTTGTGAAAATGGTGGTGTAATCAGCAGCCAGCACGATAGGAGACATACTTATGGTTTGGGATTTAGTGGTTCAGCTTGGGGCAACAGTGGTGCTTGCGTCAACTCTAATCCACCACCAAAGATGGATTCAGTTGACTGCAGTATCGCCTCTGTCTCTGGGGAAGAAGGTACAATTCCTGCCACGGAATGCCCAGAACTCTGCTCCGAAGCTTGTGACTCGTCCAACTCTTTCTGTCACTGTGGATTGGCAACGTGTACTTGTAAGCCCGGCTTCTCCGGCGCTGACTGCTCAAATGATATGTGTGCTCAAGCTCGTTGTGGAGATCATGGCACTTGCTCAGCTCAGTACCTTGGTGATGCAACTACTCTTCCCGTATCAAACAAGGCCTGTATTTGTGATAATGGATGGTTCGGTCCTATGTGTGATCAACAGCAACCCACTAATATTGCTCGACAGGGCACTGCTTCTCAATCAAGCACTTGTTGGGGTGGACCTGCTAGCAGAGCGATTGACGGCAACACTAACCAATATTGGGGCAGTAATACCATCACTCATACATGCCAAGAACAAGCCCCCTGGTGGGAAGTCGATCTGGGAAGTGACAAAGTGATTGGTACTGTCATCTTGTACAATCGTTGGGATGAAAACAACCGAGACAGATTCAATGACTGTGTGCTCGAGATTTTAGATGAGAATGAGGTTGTTGTTGCAAGTAAAACGATCATCAACTCCATGTCCAACAATTATTTCTACTTTGATGATATCACGGCAAGATTCGTTCGTATTCAGAAGAATGTCTACGGTGATATGAACATTGCCGAACTGCAAGTATACGATGGTCATCGTGGATGTAATTGTCCTCTTGTTGGTGACTGTCAAGCATCACCAAGATGCAATACCGACGGCTCGTGCCCAACTGAATCAAAGAGTGTTGTAAATGGAACGCCCTGTAACTCCAAGCCATACGGAACATGCCAAGACGGCCAGTGTGTAGAGCCATTGACCCCATCACCAACATTTGAACCTACACTGGCACCGTTTACTTTCACTCCAACAATGTATAATCCAGCTGACCTGTCAAATCTCGCTTTGGGTAATCTAGCCACTGCATCTCAATCGTCTACCTGCCATGGAGGGCCTGCTAGCCGAGCTATTGATGGCAACACTAACGGCAACTGGTATCATAATTCAGTTCAGCATACCTGTAACGAGGCAAATACATGGTGGAAAGTCGACTTGGGTGCTAATATTGAGCACATCATTAACCAAGTCAAGGTTTTTAACCGCAATGACTGCTGTACCGAAAGTTTGGTTAACACTGAAGTTCAAATACTAAATGAGCAGGATACTGTGATTGATAGTAAGCCCATCACAAGCATATCGGGAGTGTATACATTTAACTTTGATAATGTGGCTGGACGATCAGTCCGTGTTTATAAAACAAGTGGTGGAGGCGGTTTAACAATTGCAGAAGTGCAAGTGTTCGGTTGGCAAATTACTCAAAGTCCAACAATCAGCCCTTCAATTGCTCCATCTACCCCACTACCAACCTTGAAGCCAACATTAAGCAAAAAGCCAACCGATAGTCCTAACACTTCCCAACCAACCGAGACATTAATCAACTTAGCAAGAGTGACAGGAGTGTTAGCTCAACAGTCATCAACAATGGACGGGTTGGGGCCATATAGAGCTATTGACGGTGTAAAGACAAACGGTAGTAACAACGTACCAACTACGCACACTCAATGTTCTGACTCACCATCTCCTTGGTGGCGAGTATATTTCGGCGTTGGAGAGATTAAGACTGTTAAGGTTTATAATCGAAACGATTGCGTGAGTAGTGCTTGAATGTGTCTTGACTTTCTCCCCATACTATCAACTAACATCTTTCTCTTTTCTGCTTTATTTAACTCTATTCAGTGTTGGGATCGTTTGAAAGACTTTACAGTAAGTGTGTTGGATGATAACATGGCTGTTGTTGCAAGTCAGTTCTACTCTGGTGTAGCACCCCGATATGAGGCTGCCTCATTCGACTTTACAGACGTGTCTACTGTCGGTGCTCACGTTGAGGTCAAGTTGGGATCTCCAGACTGCCTTTCTCTAACAGAGGTTGAGGTCTTTGGTCATCAAATTACACCTCCTTCAACTAATCTTGCCCGTGGATCCAACGCCGTTTCTTCTCAATCGTCTACCTGTCATGGCGGTGGTGCAAATCGAGCAAATGATGGAAATACGAATGGTATGTGGGGAGGCAATTCTGTCCAACATACATGCCAAGAGCAATCACCCTGGTGGAAGGTCGATTTAGGAAGTAAGCTGCTGCATACCATAAGCCGCATTGAAGTCTACAACAGAATGGATTGTTGTATGGACAGGTTTAATTCTGCAGAGGTCCAAGTCTTAGATGCTCAAGGTACTGTTGTTGCAAGCCAGCCGATTCAAGGTTCTCTTGCCATGTATACTTTTGACTTCGATAATGTTGCCGGCCAAGCAGTACGTGTCCAGAAGAATGTATTCGGTGATATGAATATCGCTGAAGTAAAGGTCATGGGTTGGTCTGAGGATGAAGATGTGGCCCCGACCACCAGTCCTCCCACAATCACTCCTTTACCCTGTGATGATATTTGTCCGGGTTCGTATCCATATGGCTGTGCCGATAATTTGCCGGCTAAAGTTGCATATGGTTGTATGCCTTCTGGAGGTTGCAACTACCTAGAGGAGGGTCAGGAATATCCACATGATGGTTTCTGTACATACAAAGGAGCTGTTGTATCGACTCCTGAGACTTTAAGTCCATCCACTAGCCCAATTGTTGAGCCATGTTCAGGCATCTGTCCCGGATCATACCCTTATGGGTGTGCTACCAACTTACAAGGCAAGGTAGCATATGGATGTTTGCCTTCTGGAGGATGTAAATACCTTGCAGAAGGTGAGGACTATCCCAATGATAGTTTCTGTACTTATAAAGGAGCTGTCTCTACTCCTGATACTACAAGTCCTTCAACTTCTCCGATTGTTTCAACTCCTATGCCGATTGCTCCCCAAGCGACTTACTGCGAATGTAGTGCTTGTACTGATACTGTCTGGAATACACAAGTTACAGATGGTGCAGGTACACATTCATGTGGTGATAGAATTACTTGGTTACAGTCATTTGAAGGGGGGTCGAACTCAGAGTCTGCGGCTTGTACCCAAGTAGGCAACGAGTTTAGTCTTGATCAATGTGGACCAGCGTGTAATCCTGAGCTTTGTAATGACATTCTTGAAGAGCCTAACCCTGACAAACTTCTTTGGAGTGACGAATTTGATATTGAAGGAAGCCCAGATCCTTCTAAATGGACGTATGACTTAGGTGATGGATGTCCAGAGCTTTGCAGCTGGGGTAACCAAGAAGAAGCCTTCTATATTTCTGACGAGGCTAATGTCAACATTACAAATGGTAAACTCCAAATTACAGCAAGGAAGGAAGCCGGCTTTACTCGTCCATACACTTCATCAAGGATGGTGACACGTGGTCTTCATTCGTTCAAATATGGAAGAATTCAGATCCGTGCAAGTCTTGCAAAGTGTAAGGCAAGAGGTACATGGCCTGCCTTGTGGATGCTACCAGAGGATAAAGTATATGGCGAGTGGCCAAACAGTGGAGAAATAGACATAATGGAGTCGGTTGGACACGAGTCAAATCTCTTCCACCAAACAGTTCACACAGCCACATACAACGGAATGATTGGGACCCAACAAGGTAGAAAGGTGTCGAGAAGTAAAGATGACTTTCATACTTGGGAGATAGATTGGCAAGAAGATATCATTAAATTTGCAGTCGATGGACAAGTATACTTCAAGTACAACAAGTCCGGAGGCTCGGATGTTTGGCCATTTGATCAACGTTTTCATCTCATCATGAATTTGGCTGTTGGCGGTACGTGGGGTGGAGCAAATGGAGTTGATGGAGCTGCGTTTGAAGGAGAAGGACAAACAATGGAAGTGGATTGGATTAGAGTATATGGTGATGCCACACCACCACCCTCAATCTCTCCTTCTTCAACTCCTACAACTGCCTTACCCACTATTCAGCCTACGAAGACGGTAAGTGATGTGATCACTGGTTTATACTTGTTGCCATATAATAATGTTCTTTCTAACCTTGTTCATTTGCCCACACAGCCATCAAAATCGCCTTCCAAGCTTCCGACGTCTTCACCAACCAGTAAAGAGCCAACACTTTCGCCAAGTATTAGCCCGTCGACATCAACACCAACTCTAAGTCCAAGTAATAGCCCAATTCAGACTCCTACTATCAGTCCTTCTCTTACCTCAACCACACTTGCACCAGTTGATTCTTCTCAACCTACCAAGGCTGTAATCAATTTGGCCAGAGTCACAGGAACTACAGCTCAGCAGTCATCGACATATCAGAGCATGGGACCATACCGAGCTATTGACGGTGTAAAGACGAATGGCAGTAACAATGTACCGACCACACATACTCAATGTTCTGACTCACCATCTCCTTGGTGGCGAGTATATTTCGGCGAGGGAGAAGTCAAGACAGTGAAAGTATACAATAGACAAGAATGTGTAAGTCTTTATAGTTGCTATGATTAGTTTGATGTGTTTATCATAATGCCTCATCAATCGAACACATAATTACTCTTCTTCCCTTTTTCTTCAGTGTTGGGATCGTTTGAGCGATTTTACAGTAAGTGTACTGGATGAAAACATGGCCGTCGTTGCAAGTCAGCATTATCCTGGCACTGCTCCCCGATACGATGCAGTTCCATTCGACTTCACAGACGTTGCTGCCGTCGGGAGTTATGTTGAGGTCAAGTTGGGATCTCCTAACTGTCTTTCACTGACAGAGGTTGAAGTCTTTGGTCATCAAATCAAACCTCCTCCAACTAATATTGTCCAAGCAGAAGCTATCACCGCTTCTCAGTCTAGCACCTGTCATGGAGGTGGTGCAAATCGAGCAATTGATGGGAACACAAATGGCAACTATTACAGCAATTCAGTTCAACACACGTGTAACGAGGCCCAAGCATGGTTTAAAGTTGACTTAGGTGCAAACCTTGTACATACTATTAGCCGCATTGAAGTCTACAACAGGAATGATTGTTGTATGAATACGTTGATCAACACTGAAGTTCAGATTTTAGACGAACAGGGTACTGTGATTGATAATAAACCCATTACAACTTCGTCTTCGGTTTACACCTTTGACTTCGATAATGTCGTTGGTAGGTTTATTCGAGTTCAAAAGAATGTTTTCGGAGGTTTTACAATTGCTGAGGTAAAGGTCATGGGGTGGTCGTTGACTGAGGATGGATTGCCACCTCCTACTAATATTGCAAGGCAGGGTACTGCTTCTCAATCAAGCACATGCTGGGGCGGAGGAGCTAATCGAGCTATCGACGGCAATACTAATGGTCAATGGGTAGGCAACTCTGTGCAACACACATGCAATGAAGCTGATCCATGGTGGCAAGTCAATCTCAGCAACGGGCAGCGTACCATTAGCCAAATTAAAATCTACAACAGAAGTGACTGTTGTATGGATAGAATGGATTCGTCTGAAGTACAAATTCTCGATGCTCAAGGCACTGTTGTTGCAAGTCAACCAATCCAGGGTGCACTGGCTGTGTACACCTTTGACTTTGATAATGTTTCTGGTCAAGCGGTACGAGTTCAAAAGATCGGTTCCGGTGCGTTAAACATTGCTGAGGTCAAGGTCATGGGTTACTAGAGTGAACAACCTTTTTATTGAGTTTATAAGAGGCTCAATCCTATAATGTAAAGATAACAATTTTGTGTCAATCAATTCTTATAATATAGCTTAACTAAGTATCTCTATCTAGCGATATGCTCTCTCCCAGTACCCATTCATGACAGCTGAACTCCTGCCTTCTGACATAAAACACCAAAACCGGAACTCAACTTAGGATCGGGAGACAAACTTGTTGTAATCAAGCCAGTAATTTGACCAGGATGTGATGCACATAGCTTGCCCAACGATTGAACTAACGAAGCACCAGCATCTTGAACGTCAGGAAACGGATCTCTTGCTGGTCGGGTAGCAAAGTGCAATACAGAGAATGTGGCATCATAACCAATTTCAGCATCATCGTCGTTATCCTGAGCAGATAAAGAGTTGAGATTAGACTCGGGGGAGCAGATAATCTTGACTGCACAAGCAAGCATTTGAGTCCAAATCTGTTGTCCATTGGCATCAGCTAGGAGTGGTGGAGTTTCACACAAGAGCTTGGTAAGTCCAACAATTTGAGTCTTTGCCTCAAGACGCATGGGTGATACAGCTTGGAGACGAGGTACCCAAATTTGAAGTAGAAGCATGAGACCCAAGCCAGGTTGGAGCTGGTTCAACTGATCAAGATAGGCTTGTGATCCATACTTGCCAACAAACAAGGCAAAGAAGTGGGTAACAAGACCAACATACTTGGGTGTTTTGCTCTGCTGTAACTTCATCATAATGATTTGAAGAATATCCTTCATCCGAGGCATGAATGAATCAGCAGGCATGTACATGACAATGGCTCGAATGAGTTCAAATGCATACTGTTCATTAGCCTTGCTTGAAATGAGCTTTTGGAATACTCCCAAGATACCCAAAAGATGAGAAACCAATTCATTTGGACCCTTGCTCAAGTATGCTGCCAACAGGCGAGATAATGCCGGAATGTTGCCATTTCGTTCCCAGAGCGATGGTGTCAACAGCGGAGCGAAGAGAGATGAATAGGCATCTCCCAAGCCAGCGCCCTCTGGTCGGAACTCAAGAATCTGTGCCAAAAGTTGGAACACATATGGAGTGAACTCGACAACCTCCATTTGTAGCACGGTTTGGAATGGAGGAAACAGAAACTGTTCAAATGCCGTCGTGGCAGATGCTTCTTTTGTACACACCGATCGAATTAGAACTGCAATTGACTCGAAGAGGAAATGATTGTACTGTGGATTCTTCGGATTTTTAGCCACTTGTGCCAAAGCGTTTGTCAGCTTCTCCAATACCACCTGAACAACATCCATCAAGTCATCCTTGGCTACATTCAATGCTCTCATGACACACTTCATTACATATTCATTCTCATTCAAGTCCGCATTATCAACAATTGCAAACAATCCAGTGAATAGGTCGTTGAGGAAGGGTTTCAACTCTGCTCCACCAATCTTTGATACCTTTGAGTTGTTTGGTCCATCTACCTTGGCAGTCAAGATCTTTTCAATGGCTGTGGAGAAGAATAGCATGAGTATTGGTGTTGGGCAGGCTTTGAAACAAGTATGTACACAGTCATCATAAAAACAACTCCAACTTACCTGCTGCAGCATAGGTATGAACAACCACATCCTTACTACCCAAATGAGCAATCAACAATGGCATCAAAGCACCAAACTGCTCTTTGGTAAACTGATTCCTAAATATACTAACAAACTTAATACACGTAGCCTTTACCATTGGCCGGACAGTCATATCCTTCTCCTGTAATTCCGTCAAGACGTGTGTAGAAAAGAATTCCATAACATTCACCCCATCATTTACTTGACTAACACCGAATTGTGCACTCTCGGCACGAATGGCAATACCCAGCATCAAATGGATGGCAACGTCCTTCATCTTCCATTGATTCTTATCAGTGGCGAATTGACCCAACATTTGTGAGACATGCTCGGAACAGATGGATGTAGTCTGTGCCTCAAATTGACGACACATTGCCCGTAACAACTCTTGGGTACATTTACGACGTGATTCCGTATCCGAACTTTCCATATCCGATAGAATAAACTCGGTGGGATCATCCTCAAATCGCTCCTCGTCAATTTCACGAATTACTAAATTGGGTATAACAATCTTGACAAATATTTCACGTAATGTACCTTCACCCTCGAATAATTTACGATGCATCAATTTACCAATTAATGAACTTAGGAAACGGATACTGGTTGTTGCCAATGCATCATGTTTACTTAGTGGAGTGACTGTCATTAGTAAGTTCCATACAAGTGATGTAAATTGAGAAAGGTATGGAATGAAGGGTTCTTCATCCTTGTTTCCATAGAGGTTTAGATTTTGTACTACCGATACTTGTACATTATCAATGGGGCCTGTGTACAATAGTAAAAAGTAAGATACGATGATTAGTTGTATCAACCCCATAAAACACAATCCCTTCCCCAAAACAAACATACACAAAACTTACCAGGCTGCATCTCTTCATCATCATCGACCAAAACTCCATTCTTATATTCCAATAACTTTGCAAAACCACTCATCCATACAGTCATATTATCCTCAAAGTATTCCGGTAAGTCCTGATAATTTAATGAATAAAAAATCCGGTTAATAGATCTCAAAGCATTTAATCGGTTAGTTAATCCCAATATATCATTTGTTAATTGTGGTTGTTCCAATTCACTAATTAACTTTGTAAATAATTGTGTTAATGGCACTTGAAGTCTTTGTAAGACATATAATATATCGGAATATAACGCATCACTCCGTTGGACATAACGGAAACGTTTCAATATGGAATTAGCAGTTACCAATACACCATTGACAACATTTAAATCAACATCATTGAATTTATCAATCAAATTTGATAATAAGTTATCCCACTTTGATGGAAAATCATGATTGGCAATTAATGATATAGATTCCGAACATTGTAATTGTAATTGAGGTGGTACTGTACACATTAATGTTACTAAGTTATCTTTAATTAATGTCCTGTCGGAATCTGGAATTGTGAAGGTTGGTTTATCGTCGTCATCTTCTGAAGGTGCCCAACCCTTCTTTATCATATTCTTGAAATGTACCGCGGCAGCTTGACGTACTGCGCCATCTGTAGGGTTGTTAGAGGATGTTGAAACGACCCGTAATATTGCCAATGCATGTCCAGGTGTTGTTGATTGTGAGGATAATAAGGCACGTTCGGCATTTTGACGTGTGGTTGCGTCGGGTGATAATGATTGGGATAGGATTTGACGTAGTTGATCTTCCATTATATATTTATTGGTTTGTTTGTTTGTTACAAGTTACTGTTATTGTTGTTATTCGAGAGGGTGGTATGAAATTATTGGCAAAATAATGACTCTATCAAGCGGTATCCTTGAGTTTGTGTTATATTTTAAGTGGAGGTATTGATTTAGTTGTTTAGACAATCAAGGTACCCCTAAATGCACGGTATTGTAAAAGTTATAGAGAGTTTAAGGGGGTTACTGGTTGGTATAGCAGGATATTGATATCAACTACATAAGATACCTACCTACAATCGATATCAACTACCATACCTATTGAGTTTACCAGCAGTTATTATCTGATTAGAGAAATTGTTTTCGTATACCAACAATACAGTCAAACATTCCTTAGTAGTACTTTAGTTACATTGTTATATTGATATCATGATACGCAGGATAGGGAGAAATGATCCCACCTTGACTAAACTTCATATCAAACAACAAAGGTCAACTTTTGATATTCATAATGATGAGTATGAAACATATACAGGTAATAACTATTTGAAAGTAGGTGAGAGTATAAGCGAGAATACACAGATAAAAGAACTATCAATAAACTTGAATTGCAATGTTTCCGAAATGGCTGACGGTCTTAGACTAAATACTTCTATCAATGTGTTGAGGCTCGAAGGAGGAGTTGGCCACTGCCAAACTACTGGTTGTAATCATAAAGGGAACTGCTGTCCAGATGCAGAAATTTTTCAGGGAATTAGACAGTTGATGGAAGTATACAAGAAAAAGAATAGCCTCGCTACACTCTCTTTTCGAGATACTACCGTACCGTTTATTTGCGTTTCACTGAGATTCTTAACAAATCTCAAACAAATTGATATAGTTGACTGCAATATTGCAGATGATCAACTACTTCCAATGGTTAAGGCAATCAAAGGACATCATTTGTTAAAGAAATTAAATTTATGCGGCAATCGTATTCGAAGTGCTGGTTGCGAGGCACTTGGTGCTCTTCTCGAACATCCAGATTGTAATATACAAACCTTGAATTTAATGAGAAATCAAGTTGGCCGATATGGATGCTATCATATTGCCAATGGCTTACTCAATAATTCTTCCCTGGAATGTCTTGATCTGGTCGGCAACAATCCATTAAACGAGCAGCTCGTTCATCGCATTGATGAAAGAACAATTGATTTAAGCTTTGGCACCCTATTAAGTGACCTGGTGTATTGCCAGCTCACAAGAAAGAAGGTGAATCCTCCTGAAATATGGTGCCCAACTCTCAAGTATTATGCGAATCATACCCTTGAAAGGTTGTGGGTGGATTGCGAGAAGTCCGAATACCTTTGTGACGCACTAAAGATGAATAGTTGTAGCAACAAAAGTCATGTTGCAATGAGGAAGATATTAAAGTGTGATAATAATATTGTTGTTGAACCATTATTTGGATGGGATGAAAGTGGTGAGTGGAGTCTGAAATCTCTGCCCCATCTGTTAGCTTGGTTTGAAGTAGCAGAAGCTGCTGTCGAATATAACATGTCTGATTATGATTCAGATGGTGATAGTGATAGTTCTGTTGAGGATGAAGGGGAAGAAGTTTATGATATCGAAAGAAAAAAGTTGTCATCCATCTTTGACTATGCAAAAGCTATGCCATTACTCTTTGTGCCGCCTTCACATTACAAAGCCCTTGAAAGGAAACGCAAGTCTTCTCAAATGTAGTAAGGCAGGGGAAGAGGCCAATCATATTACATATTGATCCAGGGATTACGATAAGGCTGATGCTGAATTGGATCGTCGAGGATATCGACAATATCGAGAAGCACTAGGCATATGACATGATGAGTTGATAATGTTTACATAATACATAATACACAAAAGTTTACATTTACATTAATCTATCAACTATCAACTTTATCATCCACAACACAACAACAGAATGTTGGAATGCTTTCTGGAAGGGATACATCTTCTTTCAAACGGACTCATGGGAATCGACTCATTTTTTAGTAGATAGCGGTATCCTTCATATTCATAGATAGCATGCAATGGAAGATAAAAGAATAGGTGATGATGGTTGCAAAGGTTGCAATGGCCGGATGGAGTAAACAATTAGTATTATACCAGTGGTTTATTGAGAGTTTAAAGTAGTTCGTATAGCAGATTATTGATTCGACTTACAAGGATACCTTTATACAGCAATCATTAACCAATTTGGTATTACTTAGTTACTTGATATTGACAGCATGATACGCAGGATAGGGAGAAATGATCCCACCTTGACTAAACTTCGTATCAATAAGGAAACGATCTTTGATAATGATGAGGATGAGTATGAATCATATTCTGGAAATGACTTTATGAAACTTGGTGAAAGTATCGGTAACAATACACGCATTGAAGTATTATGTATACTCTTGCACGACGATGGCGATGATGTTTCCGATGTGGTTGATGGCCTCAAACATAATACCTCTATCAGGGAGCTTGGGCTTTGGAGCAACACAAACAACCCAGAGGCAGGAGTTAGGCAATTGTTTGAAATGTACCAGAAGAAGAATAGTCTTACTACACTCTCTATTCAATACACTATTATTCATCCAGTTAGTCAAGTCATAAACAATGCGCTAAGCTTATGTACAAATCTCAAACACATTAGTTTTGGTGAATGCAACATGACAGATAATCAACTACTGCCAATAGTTCAGGCAATCAAAGGACATCCTATATTGGAGGTATTGAATTTGTATGGGAATAGTATAGGAAGTGTTGGCTGTCACTCACTTGCCACTCTTCTTGAAGATCCAAAGTGTAATGTACACACCTTAAATCTCATCAACAATCGGATTGGCAATATCGGGGCAAAATATCTCGCCAATGGTTTAAACAACAATACCTCACTAAAACACCTTGACCTTGTCTCTAACAATCCATTACACGAGACTGATCGTATCGACGAAAATACAATTCATAACATATTTTGCGTCGTATTACTCTCTCACCTATGTATACACAAATTAGCAAAGAAAGTGGATCTTACACAATATAAACGATTGTGTCCCACTCTTACGTGTTATGCGAATCATACCCTAGAAAGGTTGTATGTGGACTGTGACAAAACAGGTGACCTAACCAACTTATTAAACATGAATAGTAATACCAATAAACACCATGTTGCAATGAAGAAGATATTAATGAAACATCAAGGAAACATTATAGTTGAACCATTATTTGGATGGGATGCAAGTGGTGAGTGGAGTCTCAAATCTCTGCCTTATCTGGTTTCTTGGTATGAAACAGCAGAAGCTGTAGTCGAAAATTACACGTCTGATTCGGATGATGATAGTTCTGTTGAGGATGAAGAGGAATACCCGTATGATATCGAAAGAAAAAAGTTGTCATCAATCTATGACTTTGCAAAGGCCATGACATTACTCTTTGTACCGCCTTCACATTACAAAGCCGTTGGAAGGAAACGCAAACGATAAGAGCTTAGGCATAATGTGTACATATATAAATATAAATAATAGTTTACATTTACATAAGTTCTACTAGAACTACAACACTAAAGGGGGATGTTGGAATGCTTTCTTGGAAGGGTATCCATCTTCTTACTTCGTAATAGACGAAGATCATCACATATGATACGTCTAGTCTCATGAGGTTGTATCACATCATCAATATATCCTCTTTGAGCAGCTACCATCGGGTTTGCTAATCGGTCTGTATACTCTGCAGTATTCTTCTCAACATCCTTACCCCGAAAGATAATCTCTACTGCTCCTTTGGCACCCATCACTGCAATCTCCGCTCCTGGCCAGGCATAGTTAGCATCACCATTCAAATGCTTAGATGCCATGACATCGTATGCTCCGCCGTAGGCCTTGCGTGTGATCGTAGTAATCTTAGGCACGGTAGCTTCAGCATATGCAAAGAGAAGCTTGGCACCATGACGAATGATACCACCATGTTCTTGTCCAGTGCCTGGTAAGAAGCCGGGTACATCGACAAATGTCACAATCGGAATATTGAAGCAGTCACAAAATCTGACAAATCGAGCAGCTTTCTCGGATGCACCAATATCCAAACATCCGGCCAGTACCATGGGATTATTACCAACTATACCAACCGTTCGACCTTCCATCCTACCAAATGCAGTTACTACATTCTTGGCATTTTCCGGTTGCAATTCAAACATACTACCATGATCTAATACCTCACGGATGATATCTTTCATGTCATATGGCTGGTTGGGATCGTCTGGCACTAGTTGGTCTAGTGACGGAACGCTTCTATTGGGATCATCAGTTACAGGTCGTACCGGAAGTGTCTTTGCATCATTCGAGCTTGGTAGATAGTCTAATAATGTCCTCATAGCACGTAAAGCCGACACATCATTTGGATATGACCCATGAGACACGCCACTCTTACCACCTGCATGGACCGAGGCACCACCTAGTTCTTCTTTTGTCACAGTTTCATTTGTTACAGTCTTGACTACTTCGGGTCCAGTAACGAACATGTAACTTGTATGATCTACCATGAAGATAAAGTCTGTCATGGCCGGAGAATAAACTGCTCCGCCCGCACATGGACCCATGATGACTGAGATTTGTGGTATAACTCCAGATGCATCAACATTGCGTTGGAAGATGTCGGCATATCCTGCAAGACTGTCTGTTCCCTCTTGAATCCTTGCACCTATATTAGAAGAGTTACACAAGATGTGAGCATATAATGCGCTTGAACACTAAAACAAGACAAAGTAAAACATCGAACACATACTTACCACCAGAATCATTCAATCCAATAACAGGAGCACCAACTCTCAACGCCATGTCCATTACCTTACCAATCTTCTTCGCATGTGCCTCACCTAAACTACCACCATAAACAGTAAAGTCCTGAGCAAATGCATACACTCTCCGTCCATTAATCAAACCATGTCCAACTACCACACCATCTCCTGGTGTTACTGAATCTTGCATACCAAAATCTTGACATCGATGTGTAACCAATCCATCAATTTCACGGAATGAATTAGTATCAAATAAGAGATTGATTCGTTCTCTTGCAGTTAAGGAACCACGGGTATGCTGTTTGTTTATACGTACTTGTCCACCACCTAGTAATGATTCGGCTTTGGTATTGGTAAGACGTGAGCGAAATTTACGCTTGATTGTTGATGCATCATTCTCTATTATTGATTTGGTTGCTTCGTCATCATCTTGTAGTATGTAATGTTTAGTTGTTGTTGTTGTTCTTGTGCTGGTATCATTATTGCAGAATGCTGTAGAGTGAATGTATCTACACTGATTAGTTGTATATATTGTTCTTCCATATATTGATGGTAAAGTAGTTCCGAGTGAACGAATTGCAATAGATTTGGTGGCCGATGAAGATATCAATGAAGATCTTACCAACTTTTGCAATGGTTGTGCCATCATGTTCATGTACTTTGCCGTCAGAAGTCGATGCTCAGTCTTTAAAACATTAAAACTAATAGTACATATAGTTATATTGAATCCTTATTGATATGAGAAGCAGATGAACCTCCTGCCTTGCCATCATGTATCAGAATCTTGAATCTGCAACATATCTATGTCCCTTTAGTTCCGGGGCTTAGAGCCCCCATAAATCCCGAAGTTAGGGGGCACACTAGGGGGCGGCCCCCGGCCCCCCTAAAATCTGGCTCTACCATTGACTTACCTTGTTATTGGATATTACTAATCGAGCATATATCAATATTGGATTATCGAATAATAGTAATATTATAAACAGCCAGAGTATTAACTTTATCATTCCACCGACCGGGTTAAAAGTTGAGCACATCTTGTGCATATCTTATGCACAAAAGTAGATAATTGCAATGTCAACCTTGATATTCTCAAAGAATAGCTGTATGCTTGCAGTTTGTTGTAAAATAGCATTTGGTATTAATTGCATATCAGCATATGTATCACCTTCGAATAATAATCCTCGGGGTATAACACGGCAGCCTACGGGTGATGCTAGTGACGATATACCAAGCAAAAGAATAGCAGACTTAAATTCTCAAAACAATAACAGCCAACTCTCCTCTAGAACTTCCAACAACAATCCATACATTCGTATACAAAAGCGTGGTAGACATTATGATATTCAAACAGCAATTACCACATTTCAAAAAATAACCACAACTGATAGTACCAATACCGATATTGTCAACAAACAACAACAATCTAGTGCAGCAGCAACAAAGAAAACAACAACAGTTGATCTACATGCACAAATACATTTCGGTGACAAATCCTACTATGAATACTTTAATAACGATGATATATTTACTTCACAATATGATAAGATATTGTATGAATTAATAGTGGAAGATAGATTTATATCAACTTCTACTAAGCAATTGATACCTGCCCCTCAAACTTTAAATGATGCAGGAGTTAGTGGTAAGGTATTAAACCCAATAGTTCCCTCAATTTCGGATGTGAAAACTGCAAATCAGTATGGATTAACTTGTCAGATTGATGGTATTGAGTATTGTAAGGATGGATGGGTACAAGCTGATTTAACACGAGAGGAATTCTTAGAGTATTTGGAGCAAGGGAATAAACAGAAGCAAGGGCAGAGGAATGATCAACAACCACTCTGGGCCTTGGCATCAACAACGGCAACATACCCCGGATCAGAATTAGTAATCTCGTTACTTCGTCCATTATCTACATCTACATCGAATAGTGCCAAATTAACAAGACGATTATTCACACACCTGTTTCTACCCGGGGATGCTTTATCTGGTTGGATTCGTGCAGCGCTTTGGTTGAGTGTTCCGTCGCCTGAATTAAGTATCATGCTTGTTGATTGGAGTAGCTTATCCTACCTGTCTTCTCGATCTCGTCGTCGGAGTGGCAAGGAGGATGGCGGTAACATCACACCGATATCGTCAATTGCGGCGCCAGTATTTCTCTCCTTGCTTACTGGCAATTGGGGTACTGCCCGGAGGTTGGTGTTTGGCCAAGTGCTGGTTAGTGGACAAAGTAATGCTGATACAAGTAAGTCGGGTGTATTGATTGATAAACGGAATGATAGAGCTATGGAGACCCTAAATGAATCATTGGATGATGGTAATAGCAACAAGAAGATAGCACTACTCTACGGTGCAGGACACTGTCATGATCTACAAAGTAGACTACAAGATGAAGGCATGACACCAATACGAACTGAATGGCGAACTGCCTTTCGTGTCACGGCTCCCAAGTGGGGAGACTTTGTTAATACAGATGAATTGAAGTCCAAGTCAAGTGATATCGCCTCAAGCCTCCCATCTCAAATACAAGGAGAGGAGATGGTCAAGAGTATGAGTCCAGCAACATTGGAATCTGTTGCGGTAGGCTTAGTTATACTACCATTGTATTTGTTAGTCGGTGGGTTTGATTGGATATCAACCATGGGTGAGCTAGGTACTTCTTTAGATAAAGGGATGTATCTTGATAGTGTGGCAGATGTATTGCTTTACCTCGTTAGACATGTAGCCTTGTATGCCGGAATAGCCAAGTTTGTGGTAGACTGGGGAAATGCTGATGGTATATTTGATGCAGATGATGAGAGAGCATAAAAGTCCCTACGAGTTGTACTTATATGTATAATATATGAATGTAAATTAGAAGTAAAGCAAAGGATACCCTTCTTCATCTATACAATCTTGGGAACCAATCCATAATATAAAGTCCCCTTCTTCGGTGTATGAATTGCACTCTAACCTGTTCTGTATAAGTTACCTAGATCATTCAGATCAGTCTGTGGAGCTCGTATTGTAAGTATGTACTCCGAGTGTACTTGTGTTTTAGGATTTTAGGATTTTAGGATACCTTTTCTCGTAAATTCAAAAATGGCGCATTATTGTCTATTGTACAATACATTGCAACGATTTTATGTTATTGTATGAATATTAGAAGTTACCAAATAGACAGGTAGGTACTAGCGTCTTGAAATGCTCGAAAACATCGGCCACAACAGTACTTTTCATATTATATAAAGGTGGATAGACCCCAACAATGAAGACACCAAATAGCAAGGTTTTGATAGGTACACCCTCCACTTCCACGCCCGATACGGTTGGTTGCACTCCATCACCAAAGAGATACGATAATGATGATTGGCATAAACAGCATGATAATAACAAATTGGGCAAGGTTAAGAAGAAGAAGTTAAGTATCTCTATTGATATTAGATCAATCATCATAGGCATTATATGTATCAGTTATATGGAACTCTTTCTAGATATACGCCATACGCAAAAACAACTAAGTAATGTTAATGATATAGATTTAGATTTACCCGATATACAACAAAGTAATAATAATGTATGCAAAAGCAATAATGCAATACCACTAAACGATGGAATACACGGCAAACAGACTCATCATCTATTATTCAAACGAAAACAAATACCAGGTCTAAATGAACAAACTACTCTACCTGGTAAATCTTTAACTAAGCTAGTGTCATTCGATGGTCGACTTCATATTGGTTACGGTGATCAGAGTGGCAATTCAGGTCCTATTGAAATGCACTCATATGACCCTATACGCGAGAATTGGTTTTATCATGGTCAAATACAAACAGAAGAAATTGGTGTCTTTAGAATATCATCTGATTCTAGTGTTATGTATACAGTAGAAATTGACGGCCATGGAACAGAAAGAGAAGATGAGGTATATGTAAATAAGTTACAATGTGGTAGTACACAACGTTGGTCTACAATTGGAGAGCCTGTTCACGCAGCTCATATTTACACACTTGATATCCAACCACCGAGCAAGAATCATGACAGTACAGATACAAATATAGAAGAAAACACAATACTTGTTGGAACTGGCTCTCGTCATGGCCAGAGAGCTCAAGCACTATCAAAAACAGGGAACAATAGATGGACAGAAGTATTTTGGTACCCTTCAACTGATGATCACTTCAATCGAATTACTTCTGCTATTGCTACCAATTCTTAAGCAGGAATGATACAACTGATGATGGCCCAACTATGATTGTATTTGGAGTTAAGTATGGTGACTGTAAATCAGAAAAAGGAGATGAATGTGCCTTTGGTTTCATCTCGTACAACTTCAAGATGAACAGCAGCGACAATTCATACATCCCAATAACATCTTTGGAACTTCCGTATGAAGATGCCAAGTTACTACCGCGGAGGACACCACAAGCAACAAAGCCTCCTCAACTTCAATCGGTACCCTTCAAAGATGAAATTTTCTTCGTTGGTTGGAGGTTCCGACGAAACGATCACTCTATTGATTACACTGGAACTTACAAAATTATTACAGACAGCAAACATAGTAGCAGTGCATCGTTGATAAGAGTCAATCCTTGGCCAAGAATCAATGGAAAGAAGACTATATTCCGATGTTGGATATATGACAATGACCCAAAGAAGTTCTTGGTTCTTGTTCTGGAACCGAATAGTCAAACTTATGGAGTTTTTAGAACAAATGGCTACATGAACCGCAATATCACCAATTGGTTTCAAGAGGAGGTTTGGGAGGAGCTATTGATCCTTGAAAGACCCTTACACAAGCATAACGAGTTCGTATCCATGGCATTATTGCAAAACGATCTGTATCTGGGTACAAAAAGCGGCGATCTTCATGTTATCAAGGAGCTGTATCAACCTAAGAAGTCCAGTTCCACTTGATCTTATGTATAAAACTAATGGCATTTCTTCCTAGACAAAGAGAGTTGCACTTTATGTATAATAATTGTAAATTAGAATTATGACATCTCCCACTAAAAGCAGTAGTATCCCTTTGTGTTCTTCTTGGTCTATACATTCACAGGCAACATACCATCATAGAAACATTCTCCATCCTCTGTCCATCGTACTCGAATCGCCAAGGCTTTCACTCCAGCCTTTACGACATCGCTTAGAATCTCAGCAAATACAGGGTCTTTCTCGTGACATGCTCTCATACTTTGACAGTCTGCTCTGTTGACAATGAATAGTACCACGGGCGTGACATTCTTCTCGTCCAGCATTGATTCAAGATTCTTTAAGTGTTTGCAGGCTCGTTCACTGACAACTGGTTTGTCATTAAACTTCTGTCCTCTAGTCTTACCCCATGGAAATAGTGCAGCTCGTTTGTATTCATCGTCTTTCTTGCCTTCTGGTGCTACAACTACACAATGTCCAGGAGATTTTGGAGTTGGTGCATTTGATGATTGATAGTCGGCACATACCACATTCTTCACTTCAAACACAACATTATGTGATGACCTATCCGGCTTAGTCAATGTCATTTGGAAATCTACTCGACTATCCCCTATTGTGACCTGTTGTTGTAAGTTAATCATTGTTTCTGTTGCCGATGGTTTAGTATCCAGCAGTTCATCTTCATTTGTTTTTAGTTTCTTCTTTGCTGGTGATTGTTTCTTTGGACTACTCTTCTTTGGACTTTTGATCTTCTTTGTAAAGTCATTTACCGGTCCAAGTGTAAACCCATCTTTTAATTGTAATATATCTTGTGTTATCAATCCTCGTTTTAATACTTCCTCTGCAATCTTCTCACCTAAATGCGGCTTAGCTCCGACTAATACACCTGTATCATCTTCTTCATTTATGGGATCTCCACATACCAATTCGATACTATGAGATGTTTTGCCACCAGGAGGTCTTTCTAACATGTATACATCTGAACCAGGAAAACATAATCCACCAACATCTAACGCAGGAGCATGTGCCAAAACTGTATCTTTCCTTTGATTTTCACATCAGCAACGTAAGGCGACTTTATTGTAGCACTTGGTCGTTTGATTAGTGTACCTCTTATTAACCGTCCTAACGTTAGTAATGGTGGCATATTATCAACTACTGATGAGTTACACTTTCTTTTATTTTGTTCTTTGGTAGGTGTGGTAATGATATTACTATCTAAACCAGCTTTGATTCGAGCAGATCGGCGATTGTTGGATGATCCACGGCTTGAACTGCTTGTTGACATTGACATTGTGGTGGTAATAGGATATGATACAAGGAGTAGTAGTGCTATGCTCGATAATAGTAGACGCATACTACCCTATTTGCTGTTGTTTGATTGAATCAGCAAACCTCTTTCCCGTGGTTTGGCGATATTACTCAATCCAGCATGAGAAGATTCTCATCTTCGAATCGACGAGCATTTTTCAGCAAGATGGCGACGCGAGAAGCAATGTAGTAACGGCTCAAGTAAGATGATGGTGAATCTATTATACTTAATGTTTGGAGATAGTATTCTATAATATATTACTATTATAGTTTGAGTTAAAAGTTGAGAAGTATAACATAATATCCGAACACAAGAATACAAATTAGGTAGTACACACAATAATTGCAACTGCAACAGATTGCAACTATCAACTCAGTAATACGAAAGATGAGGGCTGGTAGTGCCATTGTTGTATTTACTACAGCATTGGCAATTATAAATAAGCATACATGTCTGGCATTTATATCAGACGGCGACATATCATCAACAAGATTTACAAACAAAGTGCCGGAGATAGATCCAAAAACATTGCAACAACATGCCGAACTTGCCAACACATTAGCCGATGCAGCAAGACGAGAGATACTGCCATATTGGCGTCAGAATAGATCAGTACTTGGCCAAGAAATAAAGGTTGAAACTGATGCTAGATCGATATTTCAATCAGCGTCTCCGGTAACGCTTGCAGACAGAGCGGCCGAGAAAGCAATGCGGGATATCATCACACAATACTTTCCCGAGCATGGTATATATGGAGAAGAATTTGGTATACATGCTCCCGATGCAGATTGGATTTGGGTACTTGATCCTATAGATGGTACAAAGTCATTCATCACTGGCAAGGTAAGTGTATACATATTTTAAGTCAAAGTATACATCCCTTTACTTTTTGCTCACATCTTATGCACACTCTTCATATTAACCACAGCCATTATTTGGAACACTCATTGGACTAATGTATAAAGGTACTCCGGTCCTTGGGATTATAGACCAATGTGTATCAAATGAACGTTGGGAAGGAATGATTGGAAAGGTATCAACACTCAATGGTACACCAATCCAAACTAACGGTGTTGATAAGTTGTCTGATGCCGAGATGTTTTCTACTTGTCCAAACATGTTCTCGGGTGATTATGAACAAATAAAGTTTAATGCAATGAGGGAAGCTGTTCGAACAATACACTATTCAGCTGACTGTTATGCCTATGGACTGGTAGCGTCGGGTTTTGGTGCTGATCTTGTTGTCGAGGCAGATCTCGGCTTATACGACTACTGTGCCATAGTGCCGATAGTACAAGGAGCTGGCGGAGTCATCACAGACTGGACTGGTAGTGAATTGACAATGTCCAATCACGAGAGATCAAAAGGAAGAGTAGTGTGTAGTGGCAATGAAAGTCTACATCGTCAAGCTTTGAATATATTAAACGCTCCTACAGTCTCGACTG
>Ga0075439_15857_pt1 | contig 26495 bp, 25 predicted proteins | sample MintriSingleCell_FD_74264 | JGI IMG/M metagenome (GOLD analysis project Ga0075439, IMG submission 74264) | Marine eukaryotic communities from Monterey Bay, USA to study complex ecological interactions - Minidiscus trioculatus JGI Plate_4_G5... | ecosystem: Environmental > Aquatic > Marine >... | reverse complement strand
ATGATGTATTGAGAAAAGATAGTGGACTTCTCAGTACTGATGTTGATAACGAAGACTCATCATCAAATCAATACAATTTACCTTATATAATAGAACAAGTTACAAGAGCAGGTTTAGTTGGTACCACCAAATCTGTAAAAGACGAACTGGAATGCATTAGAAATTGGCATATAGAAAAAGGATATAAAGGTGGAATAGTTTGAGAGATGTTACCCGTCCATTATTTTCAATGCCAGAATCTTTGGGGTTTGATACATATGACAGTGAGGAAGAGAACAATAACAATACTTCTACAGAAGATACAATCAATCCCAAGCATGCAAACAGACGCGAATGCTACTATTTATACTACGAGATACACAGCAACGGACAAACAAAACAACAAATCTTCTGTCGTGGTACAACACTCCTATCAGATGTCCTCACATGTCTGCAAACATTGTTTGTATATGACGAAGAACTAGAGTGCAATGTACATTATGGATTTAATCAACAAGCAAACAGGATTGTGGGGGATGTCATTCCACTCCTGGTACCTCCGAGAAGTGACAATCTATCAGGTGTAGCAACAATTGAGGTTTGTGGGCATTCCCTAGGGGGAGCTGTGGCGTGTCTTGTTGCGCTAAGCTTATGAAGAGAGGATATATCGTAACTAATGTTGCATCATTAGCAGGGCCAAGACTTTGCAAGGGAAAGAAAGATCGGGAAACATTACAAAACTTACTACCTGCACAAACAATTAGGATTGAGGATGACTTAGATGTTGTATCACTGCTTCCACCGACCGGATTGGCTGTTGGGGATAAGCTCTGGTTTACAAAAGATAATAAATCATATATGATTCGACGAGACGTTGGAGACAAGAATGATTGGATAGACTCAGTTTGGTTGAATCTCAGGCTATTTGAAACTATCCTAAATCAATCACAAAAGCATAGAGTCAAATCTTATATCAAAAGTCTACATCAACTAGTGATAGATATAGATCAAAGTGATTGATTTGACAAAGACAGGCATATGTTTGAAAAGAATAAGAAGGATACCAGTACAACTCTTGCATATAAGAATGGGTATACGCTACTGTTACAAGAGCCAATAATACAAGAAACGCCAATGTACATGGTAAGCAGTTTTGCGCAAACACTTAAATTTACACATTAGATCTATCCAACTCATATATCAGTCTTCTCTTCAAATAGAAAACAAGTCTGGGGAGGTATCAAAAGGAAGAGGAGTGTCGCCTTCATTTCCATCGAACAACTGCTTGCCAGCAAAGTTTTCACCTGTCCTCCTTTGAATCTGCTCAATGTCGCAATGAATGAATGGACCAGAGAAACATGATGAAGTAAATTCTAGTGGCATCGTAGGAGGTGTGGAAGGTGGAGGATCATCTGCTGCAATCGTCGCCGGTACTTCCCAAAATGAATCATTAACAGGCACCGCTTCTTGGACTAGGTTGCTGTCGATCGTTGCTCCCATCCCTTCCTTCGCCTTCGCCTGTACATTTGCACGATCACCTTTCAGTGTATGAGCATCTTCTACCGTTGCTGCTTCCTCATCAGTACCCTTCATTACTTCGTCTTTGATGTTAGTCTTATCTCCATCCTGCTTTAGACCATGAAGAGTAGACGCTGCCGAATGACCAGGCGTACTAGCATCACTACAAGGCGAAGGGGCCACAGTTAATTTAACAGGACGCTTCTTCAATGGAACAGTTGCCTTAGATTTTCTCTCTTTCCTCCTAGCTTTTTCATCAGTCTTCAGGCTCAGCTTGGTCGCGACACGAAGTGAGCTTCTTCGGGTAGGGGTAACCTTCTTAGGTGGTTGAATGTTTTTGGCCTGGCTTCTGGATCTCAGCCTTGCAAATGAGTTCTTCCTTTTCCGTGTTATTTGCCGTTCTAGCCATATTCGATGATGTTTGGTTGTTCTGGATAACTGGTACTAATCACCGCTACTTTAATACCAATACCTCACGGCGTTCGTCTTCTCTAGGAGCTTTATCTTCTCTTCTACAATGAGTATGCTCCAGAATGAGGAGAAGAGGCTAAACACGTCTCAAACAGGAATGAAACTTTAGTCGCACTCTGAGAAGGCACCCGGCATCCAGCACACACAAATAGTGTAAGGCATCCCACAGCACAAGAAGATGGCGTCTTCAATATCCGAGATGGCATTAGAAAAGAAGTTAGACGAGGTGAGTATAGAGTAAATTTGATTATGACACAAGATGTGCACAAATATTAAACAACTTATGTCATTCTTCTTAACATATATTTCAACACATCCCACATCAACACAAAGGAAATGAATGATTCAGACAAACAGACCATCTCAATGGCAGGATTTGATATCACCGTTGCTCCTTCTCCTGTGCCCAAAGAGAAGAGCAAGAGATCGACCGAGGAGTCTATTGTTACAGAATCAACCGGAACTATGACTGACACCATGACAACAAGTAACACGGAGCTTTCAGACATCTCTCGCCGTATTAAGGAGAACAACTTGATTATTGCTGAGAAGAATGCTGAGATCAGCAAGATCCAAGAGGAGATTGTCGAGAAGGTTGTCCAAAATGAGAAATTACTTCTTGATTTGTTTGGTTTTGTTGAGAGCTGTGCCTTCAAGCTGGCTATTATGGAGCAACAAAAGGAGGACGCCGATGCAGAGCTACAAGCTGAACGAGAACACTTTGCTGCCTTATCCAATGATTTTACAGCAGCATTTAGCCGTCTCGGGGATTTCCATGACCGTCTTCTTTCTTTCTCTTCCGAGGAGGAGTAGATTGAATACCACATGATAAGATGACAAGAGCACAAATATTCTAATCTCCTTTATAAGGTAGAAGATGCAGGAGATTGAAGATCAAAGGCGTAGCTGTGACTATACTGAAGAGTGATAATTACTCTACTTTATTTGCCCAGCCAGAAGGTCTGAGGAGTAGAAGTTAAATATATCAGGATACCACATATGTATGATAATACTTTCATCAGCTCCACATCTACCTCATAAGCGGTACCGCACTTTACTTAGTACCTTTCCCCTTTATATGTTCATGTAATCAGTATACCATACCGTCCCGTTATACCTTACAATCAATACAGCTTGCTGACTCATCCACTCGACGGTATCTTTTTTTTTTAGTCGCAAAAATCAAACATAAACAAAAGAAAGAGCGACCATCAGTCAAGGAGAGAACATCCATCGTCCGAACTACCAATAAGCCACACTCATACACACAGATTCTTATATTTCCAAATTGTATTATCTTAACAACATGCCATCAAGCTTGTTTGGGGGTAAGATCATCTTCTAGAAGAAGAAGATAAGAAAGAACTGAGTCGTCCCTCTTCGCGGCAGAGTTCTTGCCACCCAGTTTAATCTTCTTCATCATTACCCTGTGCATGAAAGCAAATATTTCAGAGTGTTGAGAGAAGATGTCACTAGCAAATGTGCAGGGTGCAACATTAGGATCACCTGTGATGACCTTCAATGCATTGGTGAAGAAGGCATTGCTTACTTCACACTTGTGCTCCAACAAGACCATAAAGTATTCATAGATGGCTGATCCATGGTAGTTTACTATGAGCACACGATCAGACGCAGAGATGAACTTCCAAGGATTCTTCTCGTACAACTTGTGTAGTTTCTCCATGCCACGCTTCTCACAGCCATTCCCAAGTACATACTTGGCAAACTTGAGGCATGTGGCTCGGGAACAGAATGCAAGAACGACATCATCATCTTCAAGAAGTGGACGGAGTATATCCTCAACTTGGCATTCCCACATGAAGTTAGCGTCTTCCTCAGATACTACATCATGGAGAGATCTATCCTTTGGATAAGGAATGGCATACAAGTCAAGCCAGTAACATAGGTCATAGTTTCTCGGGCCCAAACTACCACGGATCAATCCGGGAGTATCTGATCGACACGACCCGTCCGACAGCAAGGCTCGAGCTGTATGTAATGGCCCAAGGGATCGAGACTCTTGCCAAGTTTGATAGTGATTCAGTAGAACCACCATCTTTGTAGTACTGTTCGGATTGCGATCGTATGGGATACTGCCAAGACAGAGAGGAACGTCTTCATCCGGCTTGATGAGGTTCTTCATCTTTCTATTCTTGAGCTTGGCCTCGCATCGTCTCTGATTGTCATGATGTCTTCGAACGACCGGGCTGCAAATTTGTCGATCAAAGTCCTCGGGTGGCTTGTTTGTCTGATCATAGCCGATAAGAGACCTTTGAAGCTCGGTTAGGTCTTCAAGGGCGACCCCTTTCATTACACCAATTATGTTGCTGGATGTCACATCTAACTTGTTACCAGCCTCATCTTCTAGCTGAGATAACTTAATGTTCTTCTTAAGCAGCTGACGCAAGTTAGGGATGGGTGGAAGGTACGGCATATCTGGATTCTTGTTCTTTGAACAGAGTTTGACGATGGCATCGTGATGCTCCTCAGACATTGAATCGATTGGCAATTCTTTGCCTTTCCTCCAACCACCGAAGTTCCTGTGTGTTATGATGTGGTAGTGGTGATGAGAAGTTAGAAAGTATGAAGAATACCCCTAGAACAAGCAGAGCATCAATACTTACTTTTCCTGATGATCAAGACATTCATATGATAACTCCCCGTCCAATTCCCATTGACAACAAGCAACAAGACCACATGATTTATCACTACACAAACAAGGGAATTCCATCTTCAATTCCTCCAGGGTAATAACACTTACAAGCTTGGCCTTCGATGAGGAGACAGAGGACTTCTTAACGCTCTTCCGTTGATTATTGGTTGATAATTTAATAGAAGGCCTGCTATTATGAAATGTGGTCACTGAGAATGATATTGATACACTGACAGAAGGCCTGCCATTATTAAATGTGGCAACTAGGCGTCCTCCATTCTCAGGAAGACTAGGTTCCGAAGGAGGTGATAAATATGGGTTGTCATCGGATTGACTTAGATTCAAAGGGAGAAGTTCATGATCTTGTGGGTTGAAAGGCTCACTAGATACTTGTTCATGGAAGGCCTTCTTTGCTTCCAAGACGATGCCCCAAACTTCTTTGTCAAATGACGAAGTATCAGTTGTTAATGAGGAGGCGGAAGTGGATGGACCACTAGCAGTAGTACAACTTGGAGCTGTAGCTTGTTGATGTTGTGCCTCAACGGGGAAGAAAGAGAAAGCGGAGGATGCACTTAATTCTTGGGACCGCTTCCTCTTCTTTAATTCTGCTGCTGCTTGAAGCTGAGATTGAGATGGGTTATTCAGTACATCATCTCCAGCCTTTATTAGTTCACCATCAAATAAATCAAACTCATCTTCTAGAGCAGCTATCTCTATCAAATCTTTTGTTGTCGGCATACTCTTTACACAGACTCAATTTTTCAGCCTGTTTATGATGTGATGTCACTACTCTTTACGTGCGCCTTACACTGAGTAGGCTCTGTTGTTGTTCACACGCACTAACACTCTGAGATTATGAGGAGTTCTCCTCGATTCTTCGAATTTTGGAGTGCGACTCATCTGTCAACTTTTTGGAGACACACATCCTCCCCGTGCCGCAAATCACAAACCGACCTCTCTCTAACATAAGCTCACAAGAGGGTTAGTCAAGGAGATAACATCATCGTCCGAACTACCAAGAAGCACACTTATTTCCTCTCTTCTTTTATATTCCCAGATTGTATCTTAACATGCCGTCTCGTCCTAGGTCTCTCACACCAGTGAAGAAGACATTAACGCCCACAAGGCGAAGGACTTTGACACCCACCCGAAAGAAATCTCTCACACCTACCCGAAGAAGCGCTCGGATCAGGACAAGGAATTCCATTGATCTAGCCTCAGCTACTCCAGAGGAGATGGCTCTAAGAATCCTTCTTCTTGAAGAGAAGTACGAAGATATCACTGAGCAAATGCAAAGTTTGTCTACTCAACCAGGCAACCAGAGCAAGACTACTCCTAATAATATTGAATCTTTCCTACCCGAGGTTACCGTGCAGCTATTGACTGAGGGTATGGAAAGTAAACACGATGAGGTAATTCAATTCAGGAACCAAACCGATGCCCTTCGTCAAGATTTGACAAGTGTCATGAGCTTAAAAGAAGATGTCATCTGTATGCGAAATGATTTGGCTGAAGCCGTAAGTGGGTTGGAAGATGCCAAATTGTTACTTCATAATGCTAGCCAAGACAAAAATCTCAGTATGCGTCGTGAAAAGGAATTAATTGCCCGTATTGATCATCTTACTAATCAAAACCAGGACCTCTTAGAGTATCAAAAGAAGAACCACCAACTTGAATTAGAGGTTGATCATCTTACTATTCAAAACTCAGAGCACCAGCAGAAGAACCAGCGTCTCGAGTTGGAGAAGGAGACATTGGAGGAAGAGCTTACTACCCTAATGGAAGAAAAGGACAGCCTTGAGCTCAAGTTTGATAAATTGGTTGGTGAATACGATAAGAGTGTTCAGATGCTGGAGCCGATATTCACTAGCAAGTGTACTCCAGTGAAGGAAAAGGAAACAATTGAAGGTTGAAGTGTCTCTGTATCCGTATTCCTCAATCCACCATAAAAAGCGAAGCCTGTTCACAACTTGGCTTGATAAGTTGTACCTGTCCAATGATCCTTATACCGTAGCAGACCAACCCAGGATCTACATAACTGTTAACTCAATGATCTGTGTCATCCAGTCTACTACTTCCCCTCTTTATAGCTCATTTAACAGTAATTCAACTTGCTCTTCACTTTTAGAGACTGATACAGTGGGGGTAATCTTCTTTGGTTTCAGACATTTAAGACAATCAACGAGCTCAGGAAAGGAAGAGTGCTCCGAGTAGGGTACACCATGTACTGTAAATCTCCCACTTGTCTTACTACTGATGAGGTTCCTCGGCTGTGGTTGGCCACTCAATGTCCTTTGATTCTTATCTTTAGGTCCTCCAGAGTATGTCCAGCCTATGTGTTTGAATAGGGAGAGAATGAGTGAAATTAGACGAGATTACAAGTGGTATAACTAAACAGTAAGAAGATACGATACTTACCGGTTGGTTTAAAGCCAACAACTCTGCAGTAAGGTGCTGCAAGAGCCTTCTTTGAGTTTGACTTGTTGCTCTCCTCGAGATGGTCTTGCATTTGCTTGAAGTTTACTGTACCAAGTGGGACAACCCACAGATTCGTCTCTGTCTTGTCAGTGGTGAAGATTTGCATTCGTTCTTTTGGCCATTCGAGTGAGGAGAGTATTCTATACCGTCTTTTATCAACATATACCTTCTTTTTCAAGTGTTCAGCCACGGACACGTAGATCTTCTCCTTACCAATAGTATAACTACCGAATAAGAAGAGTGTCTTATTGTTTTTACCCTTCTTTGATATTGCAACCTCCTTGTCTGCAACCTTTATAGCAGCACTAATAGCTTCTTCTTGTGTTGGTAGAGTATACTTTTTATTGCAATACGTAGTATCCAGAAACAGTTCATCAAGGCGTAGCGCTGAGTTGCTGAATGCCTTCAATTGAGGCATTTGCATCATGATTCCGGCATTCCATCTGAAATCACCAACATGCAAGATTTTTCTGTTATTTACTTCAAAGAGAAACATAATAGCGCCAGGACAGTGATTAGCATTCAAAAGCGTGACCTTGACGGGCTTGCCTCTACTAGCAATTACTGTTGGTGTATTCACTGGGTTAATGGGTTGGTCGAGGAAGAAGATGTATAAGATTATGCATATTTGAGAGAATATTTATGCACATCTCATGCACACTTTTCATCACACAAAATTCACCCAAAACTTACTGGGTAAGGGATGCAAATACTTCATATCAACTCCAAGCTGAGTATGAACTAAATTGGCTGTTGGCAATGAACAGTAGATTGTGCCTTCACTCCAGGTCTTTCCTATACCACCGTAATGATCACTGTGAAAATGTGTTAAGAAATAATTCTCTGAGAGCTAGCCGACGATGAATTGGTTGTAATAGCTTTGACTTTGGATGCCTGTCTGGCACCTGACATTAGCACATTAGTCAAAGACCTTACAGGCTTCTTGAAGAGTTCTTTCCATTGAGACTTCTGTTGTGTTTCCTTTTGTGTTTTGTTTAGTGCCAACTCAGAACTGGCATCTCCATGCCACTGTTGTTTGTAGGGGTTGGTTACAGGACCTTCGTGTGGGCTACGAGCAGTAGCTTCTTTTATAGTACTCATTTCAACAAAATCAGCATCGTCTCCGTCATTATTCATAGTTCGACGAGCACCTAATGTTTCTCCGTATTTTAAAGAACATCGCTTCATGTGTGCAACTCTACCCTTCAGACCCGATTTGATACGGGTAAGGTCGGTTCCACAAATGTAGCAGACATCCTTCTTTGGAGAGTTAAGCTGTTCAGGCAGAGATGAATTGTTCAAATCTTCATGATTAGAAGAGTTTGGCTCTTCTGGCAGATATGAATTGGTGTTATTCTCAGCATCTTCTTCTCTTTCTGTAGAGTAAACTATTTCATCCAATTGTTGTGATTCAGATGAGGTACCCAGACATACAATATCTAAGTCATCATCATTATCATCAAGGTGACTATCTTCTTCTTCTTCGCTCTTCTTATTAGTACTCCACATTGTTGAACCTTTTGCAATCATAACATCCATTTCACTATCTTCATCACTGCTATCGCTACTACTGTTGCATCCACCATTGTCGGTACTACCAATAGAAACTTTTGGTCTTCTAGCAAAAGGCATCACCTGCTGCTCATCTATTGGAAAAGAGGAAGTCTGTATTGGATACTCCAAAGTGTCGTGTGTGGAAGAAAAATTAAAGGAATCGTCAATATTATCATTTAGTTCACTTTTCATGCTATTCTCTGTCATGTCAACATGATAGTTGGAAGTAGCAGTCTTCAAACTATCTAACCCATGCTCAATCTTTTGCTTTTTTGCATTAGATTGTTGTATATCCTGTGTTTCTTTGGGAATTGTAGCTGCCTCTACAGCCGCTGATATCTCAGTTTTCTCCACTATCTCTTTTTCATCCTCATGACATGATTGAATGGTATCAGCTTGTACATTGCAACTGCCATCCACAACATTAGATGAACTGCTAGCAAATTGTTTTCTCTTTTTATTTTCACTGCCTAAACTTGAAGTATCACGAGCAGCTGCCTCAGTCACTGCATTACTATCAATTGTAGATGAACCAATAAGCCTACTAATACCGGCGCCGGCTGTACCATCTTTTACTGCAATATCAGTTGATGACTCAATCGGTACATCTTCTTTGGTTGTAACGACTACTTCATTGATGCTCCTCTTCTTTCTACTACTAACACTGGATATAGATATCGAATTACCACCATATGTTAATTTTGGTGGTTTAGTAGCAGGCCTGCATGATAGGCATAATGTAGATCCTGTGTGTAGCACATATATTATTAATGTAGATATTATGTGTAGATTGACAACAGAGTTATGAGTAAGAAGAAAGTGGTAAAAAAATAATTGCAAATTACAATCATACTCCATCACTTACCACTACTAGTTGCAAATCGTTTGCGGCATGATGAGCAGCCTACTATATGACGACGAGACTTAACCATTATTTGGATCCTCCTTTTGGAACAAACAATAAGACAATGAATTGGAATTTTTTACTGAAGGAAGAAGCTTCTATGGAATAAGTTTCTTTGTGTGATTTGATTATAATCTGCTTTATATCGTATGGCATCGACAAGCACGTATTGCAGGCGACGAGAATACATTATTATATAGATTCATTATAGTATTGAAACTGTATGCGATTGGAGTGGCGGCATAGACTACGAGAAGATACTACAAACACCACACCCGTTAGTGATACTACTAAATTATTATACCATACTCAACCAATAATAAGATGGTACAATCTGTAAATATAAAAGCCCTATCGACGCTAGTTTCTGTCGTTAGACGACCATACTTGGCTGCTCCACATGTCTTTGTGCCCACAGTATCAGGTAAGTGGCTTGTATTGTATGTTTTATTTTGTGCATATCATATGCTAACTTATTTTGCTCACGTGATGTGTTCATCCTTAATATACATCAGATATCAACTATCAAGCATTAAAAGATCACTGCGGTATTAAAGCAGTCATATTTGATAAAGATAATACACTTACGGCACCATATGCGAATATTCTCCATCCTCGAGCTAAATTTGGACTACAATCTGCATTAGGTAAGTTCATATTGCACATTATGATATGGTTTACACTTTCACTAACCCATTGAATCCATTGTACCGACTCTTCCTTATTATAGACACATTCGGACGGGAGAATGTAGCAATTCTTTCAAACTCTGCAGGTACAGATGATGATCCAGGATTTGTAGATGGTGCAGAAATTGAAGAATCATTGGGTATAGCTGTCATTAAACACAGTGAGAAGAAGCCAGGTGGACTTGACGAAACCATGTCACATTTTCCAAGTGTAGATGATCCATCACAATTATGCATGGTGGGAGATCGATTATTGACTGATATTGTATTTGGGAATTTGCATGGCATGTTGACTGTGCATACTCTACCATTATGTACGGGAGAGGAGAATAAGAATGATAATACAATTGCAAAAGTAATACGAACTGTGGAAAATAAGATCATGTATGGTAGATGGCCTGGTAAGAAGATTAGGAGTTACACTTTAGAGCACAAAATATGGAAGGGTGAGAGAGAATGCCCTTTAGTGTTGGCAGATGATAAAGATACACTGACAAAATCATTGCTAGGGGACATAAATAAAGATTAACATTCAATCTGATTGCGACAAGTATGGTTTATAATTTAGGCAATCTTCCCGATGCTGAATATCTGCTTGCCTTCTTCTTTCGTGTTGTGCTAGCTCCAGCTTTGGTAGTTCCAGAACTGCGTGAGTTCGATTTTGTACCAGCAACTGATTTCCTTCTTTGCTTAGTATCACCATTGTTATCTTTCACCCTCAACGGACTACTTTTAGAACTTTTATCTCCCTTGGGAACAAATCGCTTATTATATGACGTTTCTCTATTCTCCAATTCTCTCTTGTAGTGCAACATCATCTCTCGGCTCTTGGTCTCTGATAAGTTGAGCCGTTCATTCTCAGCTTGTAGCCACGAAATATGTTCAACATCAGCTGGTAGTGACGATCTCGATTCCCATCGCTCATTTGCTATTTGCAATTGGCTGGATACTTGCTCAACCTTTGTTTTCATCTCAGTCTTCATCTCCTGCTTCTCTCGCTTAGATTTCTCCTCCATTGCTGCCTCTGTTTTCTTTTTCTCTTCCTTGAGATTCTGATCGTGTTGAAGTTTAAGAGATTTGATCTCGTCTACACATGATTTGTTAGTATCAGACATTTTTGTCTTCAGACTATTAATGTCCCTATCCTTGAGTATGATAACGTCAACCTTCTTCGCGTTCGCCTTGGCGAGTGCTTCATATTCACTAGACATGTCCTTGAGTTTGGAAGATACCACCTCACACTGAATCCTACTATCATTCTGCAGAGTCTTAATCTCTTCTTCATGCTCTAGTTTCATGTTACGGATTGCCTTTTCAAGTTTCATCTTGTTCTCTCTGACAGTGTTGAAGTGTATTGCTTTCGTTTCATTTAGTTCTTGAGTTTTAGCTGCAATTTGCTTTGTAAATGCCTCTTCAGCTTGAAAGAGAGATGTTTGCAGTTCTTGCATTTCATCGTTGTGTCTCTGAACCGACATGTCATGCTCCGTCTCCATAGACTTTAACTTGCTGGTGATACCACTACAAGTTGATTTCCACTCGTTTTGTATACTCTCTACATTTTCTTGCAAGTCTACAAGCTGACTCTTTATCATCTTGAGTTCACTAGTTTGATTTGAGCGATCTGACACGAGTCTTGAGTTCAGTTTGTCAATTGCCTGCTGATGTAAAGCAGCTGCATCATCACTCGCCTGCTTGATATGTTCAATGTCCTTGTTCTTTTGACATATAAATTCTTCACGTGAAGCATTAACATTCATTAGTTCAGTCTCGTGCAAACTTGATAAGTTGCTAAGCTCTCGCTCATGATCTTGGGCCACCGTGACTAGTTGCTCTCTCATCATATCAATGTTATTCTTGAGGGATTTGCATTCACTCTCTTTGGCTAGCAACTTTTCATTTTGCTCGCCAAGCTTCAGTGTCAAGCCCTGAATATCGAGTGCACTCTGGTACCTCAAATTGGACATGACAGCATCTTGCTCTTCCATCTTGCCTTGGTAGTCTAATACTAGTAGTCGCTCTTTTGCTAAGGCCTTAACCTCTTGATCTTTGATAGTATCTCTTAGACTTGCAATTTGGTTGTTCAATATATCTTGCTCGTCCCTTACAAACAGTAGGCGGTCGATAAAAGTGAACAATAAGTGTGAGTAATTGCGTAACACAATGATCAAGACCAGAAATAGCAAAGAAGACTTACATTGACATGCAAGTAACACGGGCAATATCTTTTCTTGCCTGGGCCTTGACCGCTTCCATTGCTGACTCATATGATAACCTCTCTCCCTCTCTTGCCTCTTGAACATTGTGAGCATTCTCCTCCAAGAACTGGACTTTCTTTTCCAATATCTGTGTCGTGGTCTTTGACTCAATTGCCGATGCATCGTAGTTATCCACAACAGACTGTAAATTGTCTACTTTATCTTGCAAGTCTCTTGAATTATTCTCCAATTTGGTTCTCTCATTGGAGTGTGTAGACATCATCGCTTGCTTCTCAACAGCAAACTCTGTGATTGAAGACATGGCAAGCTGAGCCAGCTCTTTGTTTCGAGATTCACTTTGTTTCAAATCTGTTTCGAGGAACGCCATTGATTGTTGAGCACAAGATTTATACTCGGAGAGTGCTGACACCTCATTGGTGGCAACATTTAGTTGCTTCTTGAGATTGGCGTTGGTAGTCTCAAACTGATCTAACTCCTTTGACTTTTCCAAGAGTTTGCCATCTCTATCGTTCAATTGAGAAGTACTAAGTTGGCGCTCTTGTTCAAGTGTTCGAGATAGTGCAGACAAGTCAGCCTCAACTGAAGACTTTTGCTCATCAACCTTATCACAAAGCTCCTTCAATTCCTGATTCTGAAATTTAGAAAAGGACAGATATTGAATATGTGAAGTATGAGTACCAGCTACACACTTTACAAACAAAACCTCACCTCCAATTCAATCCTCTTTATCTGTTCATGCCTGTTATCTAGTGTATCATTGGCATTCCACAGATCATTAGAAAGCTCAATATTTTGAGTTTGCAACTCGGTAATTGTTGTTTGGTTGGAAACCGTCATCGTCTCTAGAGCGTTTTGCAATCGAACTACATCCTTATGTAATTTCTCTTCATTCAACACATGTGCATCAAGTGTTGCTTTCGTTTCTTCCACTTGTTGTTTCGATCTCTCCAACTCTTCTTGAAGAGATTTAACTTCAGTTCTAAACCTACCAGTAATCTCCGTCTTTACAGCTTCAACTTGTTCATTATGCTTAGCAAGCTGAGTTGATAATACCTTTTCATGTTCAAGTCGGGCTAGTGATACAGCATTGGAAACTACTAAACTTTGCTGTTTCTCTGCTTCTGTATTACAACGTTGAATCTCACGTACATGTCGAGTTCTGAGCAATTCAATCTCTTCATTGTGGCTTGCGTTAATCTCCTGTTTGATTATATCAACATTACTTTTGTGTTCCTCTGCGAGCTCGTTTCGAAGGCACACAATATTAAGTTCATGTTGTCGCGACTGTTGTTCAAGACTCTGTGAAAGTTCTCGAACAGTTTTGTTGTGTGATGCCTGCTGCTCATCTTTCTCACGTTGGAGCTGCTCTAAGACATGCTGTTTGTCAGCTAAACTTGATTGTGATTCGTCTTGAACAGACTTAAATTGCTTGTCCAGATCTATTAGAGCCTTTTCTTTGGAGTTTATTTGGTCTTGAAGATCATTCACTTTACTCTCAGCCTCTGATTTAACTTCTACAATCTCATTCTTAATATTAGCTATTTCATTAGAGTGATTCTCAACCATCTTCTGCTTCTCCGCCTCATATTTCTGCTTTTCTGCGGCATTGCGTTCATTCAACGTATTTAATTGAACAATTACCTTAGTAAGCTGTGCTACCTTTTTGCACAGGTGGTAATGTGAGTCTTTCACGGGAGGCGGAGAGGACGCGACTCCTTCACTCATCTTTGGAGGCATTGCAATCGCTTGTTATCTCATCCTTCAATGACGCTAATGAAAACTGCTACCATATACAGCTAACCAATGATATAATAGTGGCAGTCTTTGACTTATCACTTCTCCAATGACACCGCAATACTTTTTTTTTATTGTATGTATGTATGTATGTAGAAAATGATACCTTACATAAAATGTGCTCCGCCGCCACCTTTACAGTTATCGATATAGCTCAATTGTTGAAGTATATGATGCCAAATAGAACGGAAATGGAGCCACCGCGTATATCCTCTACGCCGCGTCGCCCATGTATGTTAGGATTTACGCCTCGCATTATGTTCACTATCTCTTACCATTATGCATAAGCTTCACTATCTCTTACCATCACCACTAGTAGTATGCACTTTATCTCTAGGAACTAACTCCAGCTTGGGCTTTAAACGTTGATATGTAGCATCCCATGGCTTGGGAGGTTCCCAAAGACCCGTATTTGGATTCTTCCATGCCTGTACTAACTTTTTCTGACCAGTCTTTGATTTCCAATTACTACCCTCATCTTTATCTACTGTTGGTATTATCATATTAATGAATGCTACACTTGCCAAACCAATCATACTACCGATGAATACATTCCGTGGTAATGTTGCCCCGAATGATCCACTACCAGCTGTGTGATTTGCACGGGATGCAGCTTGTGCCTTCCTTCGTAATTCTCGTATACCATCATGACTAATTTCAAAATCATATCGTTTACGATCTTTTTGATTACTTAGTACTGAGTATGCATTTGATATACGTTTGAACTTTTCAGCATTTGATGTTTGTTGTTGTTTTGTATTGTTGCCTGATGAGGCAACATCTGGATGTGTTTGCATGCATACTTAAAAGAAAGAAAGTAGAGAGCAATTTATATTTATGAGTTAGAACATTCAACGTCATGTAGTCAATATATCATATAATTCAATGCACTTACATTTACGATATGCGGCCTTAAGGAGTGTGATCAGTAAAGTAGAGAAAGATACATGTCAATGTGTTAGTTTGTTGGCTTGTTGCAACACATACAATCCTGTACATAAGTGTAACATTGCAAATATGTATTGCACCAACATAAATTATGATGTGCACACACAAACAACATACCTTTATCTCATCATGAGTGGCAGAGCGAGAGACTCCCAATATATCATAGTGAGTAGTTTCCATTATATTGCAATTGTTTAACTAATCAGTATATCCAACAATAGCCAATAATATGAGGTACTTATAGAGTTGATGCACTGATACACAAAAGTGATATTATAGTTGAATAACGCTAAATGTGAATGCTCAACTTAACGACTGATATATAGAGTATTTCTCTACACGCAGTTTGTTGATACAAGAGCGATGCAAAGGTACGATATGTTTGTGGTCGGTGCATGCTATCTATTGTGTTTGGCGAAACAAAACTGAGTAAGTAAACAAGGTCAACTGTTTGGTACACTTGAGATACGGATACCAAGGGAGATGATTGATTTTAAAGATATGAAAGATATCATCATATCAAGGCGTGCTTCTTCTTTTATGTTGTCTAGTTGCAAGTAGAGATTTATTGGTCTAGAAAGGATAGATATACGATGAAGAAATTCAGAGGAGCAATCAAAAGTAGTGATAACGAAGAACCATCAAGCAGTGTTGCACTCACTCATTCATCAAAGTATGTTAATGTTAATCCGAGTTTAAAGGGTATCAAGTATGTTATCTTTCCTGAGAATAAGTTTGCACAAATTTGGGACTTCATTATTATACTTGCAATTTGGTATTATGCCTTTTATATACCATTTCATTTTGGAATTAGTGGTGGATATTACACAGTTTACTACACTTGGTTCTTAGTTGTTAATATGATAGTAAACTTTACATTCATCCTCGATACTTTTCTAGCTTTCTTTCGGTAAGTAATTGGTTGAGATTTGAGAGTTACTATTGTTGATTGTTGCATGATTCTAATATATAATCTATGTCAAATAACACATGACAGTGCATATCGAGATAAGAATGGCAAGCTTGTATACTCTTTAAAATCCATAAGAAGAGAATATATTAGAAGTGGATGGTTATTCATAAACTTGTTGGCTTCATTGCCTGCATCGGTAAGCAATAACGTCATGCATTATTGATTAATGCACACCTCATTATGCTCACAATCATACACACTGTCACATCATCTTTAGAGCTGGTTGTATGCCGAAGCAAGACAATCAATGGAAGCAGGAGATGCAACACCTTTAGAGGACCCAAACTTGAGATTATACTTCATGTTTGAACTCTTTAAGCTTCTCCGCATGTTAAGACTTAAGAAGATAATGATGTCATCCGAAGTGATGCGTCGATTTTGGGAGCACGTTCCTGTAGAGTTAGCGTTGGCAATCAAATTTGTTATAACGATTACACTACTTTCACATTGGATTGCTTGTATCTGGGGACTGATAGCATACCTCGAAGCAGGAACTTTCGGGGATGGATTAGGGACATCAATTAACTGGATTTCTAATTGGTATGATAGTTCATATGTCGAGGGTGGACTGAATCCGATAGGATGGAACAATCCAATTCCTCGTTATTTCCTCTGTCTGTTTTGGAGTATACAGTCAATAACATCGATTGGTTATGGAAACATTGCCCCTGTCACAACCGCTGAATATGGATTAGGTAAGGTTGTGCTCATAAATTTAGTGTTGTTGTCGTTGGTAAGTCTATATGCTTCACGTTGTTGACAAGTACGCCTCTATATCTCCTATATTAGCCAATGGACTTATGTTGGTCTGTGGCATCTTCTGGGCTTACATCATCGGTGCACTGGTGGATGTAGTACGATCAGCTGGCTCAATAAATGCAGAATATGTTGAGCGAATGCATGAAGCAAACGAAATGATGGCAGACTTTACATGTGAGGAACTCCCTCAAGCAGTAACAGGGACAGGAAAGTCCGCGTTTGTACTTCTTTATTGTGTGTATGTGTGTGGTTATGAAGTATCTGGACTTAGCTACCCTTTTGGTCATCAATTGCCTCGGTTTGATTGCCATTACAAACCACATGTTCTAACAAAAGTTAATCACTTATTCTCTTCATCCATCATCATCATCATCATTCAGTTTACACCAACTCCAATAAGAGAGTTCGCAGATTTATTACACATCAGAGAGATAGGGCAACTAAAAAGTGGCTCGACCCAAACAATCAAAGTACACTAACGGAATCTTATCCGACTCTCAGTATCTTGAGTCCTGAGCTGCAGAGAGTATGTGCATTGCATCTGACACATTCACTTCTTGAAACTATACCCTATTTATCCACAAAGTATCTTTCACCAGAGGAGCAAGCTAAAGTTGCAATGGAGTGCATCTCACTTGAGTTTACTGCTGGAGAGAAGTTTAGAGAACACTCCGAACTGGGTCGAGGTGTACTCATCTTCCGGCAAGGATTCGGCGTATCCAGTCGGAATTCAAAAAGGAAGAGTGTTGTCCTGAGAAGAGATTTGAGAGATAAACCTATCGACGTTGATGATGTGTTGGTAGACGATGATTATCAAAAGAAACACCACTTGGTATATCATTTTGTGGGATACACCAAAGTGTTATTTGTGCCGAGATTAGCTATCATGGATGTCTTTGCTAACAATGAAAGAGCATGGAAAGAATGTACAAGATGGAGATATTTCATGGCCATGTTTGTTCTCTACTCATTAAAAGACTCCGAGAAAAGTGTGGATGATTGTATTTAGACCTGGCTGATAGCAGCAAACATTAACTGTTTAACTTTTCAGCCTCTGAATTCATAGAATCTTCCATTGTATCACTATCTAATTTCATATCTACCATCAAACCTTCAAACGTTTCTACCTGTGCTAAATATTCCTTGTGCTCGTTTATCTTTTTATTCTTCCTTTCTCCCAAAACATGCTTGATTGCGCCCATAGACTTTTGTACCTTTCGTCGTCTATCCGGTTGTAACATATCATATCCATGACGACGTGCTAGATTTGTCTCTGTTAGTAGCATATTCTTTTCTTTATATAGAACATACCTGTGTGTAAAGAGAGGCAATGCTGAGTGTTTGCAAACCCTAAATAAACAATATCTAAAACAAACTACGAAACATGACATCAAACACCCTACAATAACTATACCCAACAATAACCCCACAATAACTAACTATATATTCACATAGCGTATGCACATACGCAACTTACCACAATTTATGCAAATCTTCATAACTCTTGCGTCGTAACTCCTTCACACTCCATGATCTACCAACTCGTTCTGTCTGTCTTTTCTCCGTGGGTACTAAATCACGAAATTGATCTAATGTGCTTGTACTTCCCTCCTTTCCAATTTTAGCTATTAGGTCGAGGTTTGGTTTATAATGCCAAGTCTTCGCTCTATTCTGCCTCATCCACTTTTGTATCATTTCACTCTTGTCGTTATTGGTATCATTTTCATCTGGTGATTGCAATGGAGGTGTGGTGGAAAATTGATGCACATGATGTGTTGATGGTATTGTTGTGGTAGATAATGACGGTAATACCGCTGGACAAAATCTAAATCCACAATTATTGTAACCAACAATAGCACGTTTAGAGACTGACGAGAGAGCGCGATTGAGCATAGTAGATCTATCGGAGTATGATAACACGGAAGAATAATAAATGGTGACTACTAACATCGAACCATAATTTGGTTTAGGTTTAGGTGAGAATTGTTTTTCAGGATAACAGCAACAATTCATAACAATCATAACATCAAACTTTTATTACCTATCTATTAGGTAATACAACTTATCCCACCATGGCTGCAAGCTATTCCCCACGCCCGCCACTGATACCTTGGTCTGCTGATACATGGTCAAAACGTTGGGCATCCCAAGGACGTCGTAAGTCTCTTTGATGTATACTTTATATAAAATTTCCATACTCTCATAATAATATTTTATGTTCCTTTGACAAATTCAAATTGAAAGTTGCTACACCCATACCTCGCACTCCATTCTTATTGCTCAAGGCACCAGTTAGTACATTATATGAAGAGAAATTTGGCGGTGATCGTAATATGTTTACTGGTAAGAGATTTTGTTCTACGGTATTATTTATGAACACTTATTTTATGTGCTCATGTAACATTTTACCATGCCATGCATTATGTAGTCGGTATGTACTGCGGTAGAATGATGGCAAGAAGTATCCGAGTTGGTTTGGTCATTGATGCAACCGCACTGGATATAGAAGAGTTTGAACCTTTACCATCTACAACTAATAAGGCCAACAAGAAGTTTGATAAAAGGATAAGATATTTTCACAATCAAAATGAATGGGATGAGTATGATGTTGAGTATCATCGATTATCTCCTCCAAAAGATGCTGATAGTAATGAGCCTTTGGCGCCACAGATACTACCAGAGTTTTACAAAACTGTGTCAAACTTTCTCCAGAAGTCAAGGTCGAGTGATGCATTCAACAATACAATGACACACATTGCAATCTATGATTGTCGTGGTGGTCTAGGAGCAGCTGCTTATCTAACAGCAGCGTACATGTGTCACTCGTTAAAAGCACCAGTGCATGCAGCTATTGAAGCACTCAAAGAGGGAACGCCTACTCAGTCTGGAGATGATGCCGATACAAAGTTTGGTCTGTGTGATGTAAGATTGATTAAAGATTTACAGACACGGTTTAAAGGAAGAAAAGAGATTGTGTTTGATGGAGGTACTCCTAGTTGGTGGTTTGCAATGGAAGAAGATGATGAAGAAGAAGAGGATACAAAGGATAATGATTCAAATATGAAAAGGAAAAGAGAAGAGTCCATTGTCATTCCACCATGTGAATCAGGAAACGAAGATGCCATATCAACGACAAAGCGTACACGAACTGATGACGAGACTTATCCCAAACTACCACAAGAAGTATTACAGCCCGTATCAAAAGACAGTGGAAAGTATAATCGAGCCATATCAGTCCTAACACAAATGACAACACCGCCAACATCCTCATCATCAGATCAAAAACCCATGTCAATGCTACCATTGAAATTAGAAGTTGATATCTCTGATGGCAATACCGACTCTAAAGATATTTTACCATCAATTAAAGGCAACCCAGAAAAGTACAAGGTGACATGGCTCTCGACTAAAGGTAGAAGGGGTCTACTTCTAATACTCACAGAAGCTGTGTTTTTCATTGAACAATCTACATCATCAATATCGATTTCTATTGTGACAAACATGAAGTTTCCATCGCCCAAAGACTTATCCAAGCCGCAACATCGTACCCTACTTGAAGTTGTTTTAGTAGAAGATATCGAGAAGAGATCTACTTATAGATTCTATGTACAAGATATACTCTGCATTGAAGGAGGGATGGTGTATCACAAGCCACTTGATCAGAGATTGAGATACTTGAATGATGGAGTACTGATGCCACGGAAGAAAGATGAGACAATGCAACAACATAGTGAGCAAACTAATGTGTATGTTACTGAGCAAATCAAAATACGCGGAAAGGAATATTTTTCAATGAAAAAGTTAGGCTTTGTCATGAAGGACGTTTGCTCAGGAGTTGGTCATGATGCTGAGGGTATACGGGTGGTACCAGTGGGAGAATATGGAATAGGGAGTGAAAGTAATGATGACAAAACGAAAGCACTAGTTTGGAGAAAGGGTTGCGACGTTGACGGCGAGAAGTTGAAGTCATTACTTCTGGCTACCGAGTGAGACTGAAGACTGGACTGTCATACAACCTGTCATAACTAAATATGATATTTACAATAGACCACATCCCATTTCACCTAGATACCACCTCATCAGTAATAATCTCTGTCACTTCTTCTCGACGACCTGCTACTCTTCTTCTTGCTTCGAGCTTCCGATCTAGTTGCATAACTCGGATCTTCCGTAAGAAAAGATGCATCGCCCTCGTCGTAATAATCTCGACCTCCTCTGCTAGGCGGCGCTTCATACTCTTCAGTCCTATAACTCTCATTCTCATCAAGTACAGAGTGAATACCACCACGGTTTTCATCGTTATAGTATGATCTTTTTGGCTTTGTTTGACGAGACGCAGATTTCAGCGAAGCAGGATAATCGACACTATACTCTTCATCGATTGTCCTCTCCCCGTCCACATACATTGTCGGTTCGCGTTTTGGCCTAATAGGTGCACTGTTATCCTCTTCATAATACCTTCTTCTCCCATTTCTACTTGCACTGCCTCTACTACTTCTACCACTGCTTCTACTTGAACCATCAGTCAACCTGAGAGCATCGGGATCTGGTTTATCATGCTGACCAGGTAAATAAAATGTAGGATCCTTGGCAATCCTTCGATGATTGTTATTGATGGTAGATTCGTCAGTTCTTCGGGATCCTCGAGAGCCATACCGTGAGACAACGTCAAATTGACTTTGATTATCATCAAAATAAATATGACTCTGGATATCATTCTCGTGATTATATCGGAAGCAATTAGTAACGCCAAAGCAAACAACTGCAATCCAGTACCCCGCGCAACCAAGTACGATCAATGCTATGATCACAATTAGACCAATAGCCCAGCCTGCTAATCCTTCTCCACTATTACTACTCGTATTGCCATATGTCTGATTTGGTATTTGTGACATTGGTCGAGCTCCTGAACCAACATTATTTACATCCTTGACGCATAGATCATACTTTCCATTCTTAACAGTACACCAATTCAAATTCAAATTGGCACCAAAGTATTTAGTATCGGCGAATGTTTGTATCTGTTCTAACACTTCCTCATATGAATCTCGTATCTCTTGTATGACGAGCGGACCAAACTTCTTATCATAATCTCGAACGACATATACATTGAAGTATAATGTAATATCCTGTTCTAGTCTCCTTCTACTTTGATATTGTTTTGTTATATCCTTGACTATATCATTTACAATCATACCAATACTACTAGTAGTAGTACGCAACAATCGTCGTAGTCGTTGTTGCAATATCTTCTGTTCAACATTACTAACCTTCATCCCACTAATACGATCACTCAATCGTAACAATATCCTTTTTAATACTGTACCCATCTCTTCATGCAATTCATCCATTTCTCTATTATTCAAATCTGATGGTAAGCCCATTACATCAAACTTAATTGGTATTACTTCATATTCGGACTCATTTGGTATTGAGATTGTTGGATGTTTGGTAGGTGATGAAGTTTGATCCACTGCACATATTGTTGAGTATGGAAAGTTTTTATTACAACAGATTCGTTCGGTGTTGAAGATTGTCCAGTATCCGTCTGGTACCTTATATTGTTGTGTATGAGAGGAGGAAGATGAGTGTACATATATATGAATAAGAGTGTACATATCATATGTCAATCACAAACAGCACACAGACTTCAAACATACCTTAGGACCAGTAGTACAACTTTCACTATCACCACCTAAACTCCACCAAGGACAATTAATACCTTTCGTACAATCCTTCCATGGATTAGTACAACCACTTGCAACAAAGCAATTTCCATTCTGATCAGGACAAAATGGTGGTATACATTCACATTCACATTTAGCTTGATTGAACATACCGTTTGTACACCCGTTAGAGGGTATTTCACAGTTGAATTGGGTTGATCTTTCTATTATTGATGATGCATTAGTTGTTGGTATGTTGTTAAAGATGAAGATGGTAGTGATTTGGAGTAAGAGAGGTATCATAATTTTCTCTATTGCAATGTGCAAAGCCCGAAAATAGGCAATAACTGTTATATATAAAACATACACTGGCAAAGGATATTGTCGATATAAAGGATGCCTCGTCTCGTGTTGTTCTCTTTCAACTTTACTCTGACAAACTCTATCTACAGCCCTTTATTCTCTCCGAAGGAGAGGGTTAAACCTTTTGTAATGACTTTGCAATGAGTGATATAATTTGATATTGATATGGTATGGTCTTCTATAGATTATACTCAACCCTGATATTGATCTGTGGTTGAAACGTAGCGTTTTCTATTGCAACATAAACCTCATAAACAAAGAGATTCTATAGTGTTAAATATGAAGTCTATCACCCTACTACTATTACTATCCATCCTCTTATCAACACCAACGATATCACAATCACAACAACAACAATTATGTCCAATACCAACCACAGGATGTCCATTTGGCATGTACAATCAAAATCAATGTAAATGTGAATGTATCCCACCGTACTGTCTCGATGTAGTCACAGGTAATTGTATAAGAATACCAAATCAAGTATGCAATATCAATCCATGGTTAAATTGTATTAAAGGTACTAATTGTCCATGGTATAAACATACGAGTGAAACATGTACAACATCTAATATAATACCACCCAATGTTGTGAATATATACAATACCAAAGAGATATGTTGTAATTTTAACTATCCATATTCAGATTCATGCGCAGGCCGGAGTAGTTTTAGTATCAATGCTGGTCAACCAACGAAACATCCAACAATATCACGTCCCGAAGAGAGTGAATATGAAGTAATACCAATCAAATTTGATGTATTAGGCTTACCATCTGGTATTCGTGTGAGAGAAGTGAAGGATGAAATGACTACAGTGTTAAAACGAGTATTGTTGAGATTGAGTGATGATAATGAAGGGAGTATGGAGGAGTTGATTATTAGTAATGTTGAAGAGAAGGTAATGCCTGTTAGTATTAATGATAATACTGTTGGTGGAAGTAGTAGCAGCTCATTGCGCAGTGCAACATCACTAACACTCTACTACAACGTCTACCTCGTCCGTAATGACAATTACAAATTCGGACCAATAATAATCAACGAGATACGTAACAGATACAATGAAATATTAGATCAAATCCAATCATTCGCTGATACAAAATACTTTGGTGGGAATTTGAAAATGAATTGGTGTACTGTGAAAAATGGACGGTATGATTTATGTGTTTTAGCACCAAATGTGTTTGATCCTTCTTCTGTTAATGATGAAGATGGTAGTTCATCAATGGAGGGAGGTAGTAGTTCTGGACTTGCAGGTTGGTCAATTGCACTTATTGTTATTATAGTACTATTAGTTGTTGGATGTGGTTTATATTGGATAGGTGTTGTATGTTACAATATACCTAACTGCCTCAAGTATGATTATTACCAGAGTAAAGATGATATCTACTTTGATAGTAGAAGTAGGGTAACTGAATATACTCATGATCGTCAGTCAAGAAGAAGGGATGACGAGAAGAGAGAGAAGGTACTCATGTTAACCAATGGATATGATGATAGAAGATCACAACGACCGCTTGCTCTAACAAATGGATATGACGATAGACGATCACAGCGCCCTCTTGCTTTGACGAATGGTGACGATGGAAGAAGATCACGACCTCTGGCTCTTACAAACGGTGAAGATAGAGGCATAAGCAACAGTGGAAGAAGTCACAGAAACAAGTCTTCAAAACAACAACCACTTGCATTAACCGCTGGTCCACATTATCAAAGTTCGAGGACGATGAACACACGTGGTACATCATCATCAAAGAAAAGTAGTGTGAAACGGATCAATCCAGCTCGTGATCCAAGTTTATATATACCAGGACAAGAAGACAAGCCTGACCCTGAGGGTTCAATTGCTGATGAGATCCTAATGTTGACCAATTCTGCTGTAAGTAGAAGCGGTAGTAATCGAAGATATTACGACGACGAAGATGCACCACCAATGAAACCAAAACGCGAGCCTACAATGTACATCGACGGCGAAGCAACCATAGAGGAGGAGGATCCCAAACCACTAAAGTCTGCAATGAAAAAGAAGAATGATAAACAACAACAGATTGTACTCGCTGAATCTTCATTTAACAACAATGGAAAGGAAAACAAGAGATATCCAGATTATATGGCTTCTTTTAAAACTGAAGATTATGATATGCCACCTCAACAACAAGAAGAAGACGACGAGGAGGAAGAAGAGGAAGGCTATTATATTGATGCAGTTAGTCAAGGAGAGCCTTCGTTTTTAACTGAGGAACCTAGTTATGCTACTCAATCCAGAGCTCAATCTCGTGCTCAAAGTGAATACAGCAGAAAGAAGAAGAAGTCCAGTAGACGATAGAAACTGGATAGAGAATACTCTTATTAGTGGTACCTTATCATTAGTCAGCAGCGTTAGAAAGAAATGAGAATTATGCTACTCAACGAAGCTGGCGGTAATCATCGCTTTCGATTTGCATATGCGCGTTGATGACCAGCCAATTCAAGACAATTTTGTTTATGGTCTCGTTTCCAATCGGCTGCTTGACATTCTGTTGAACAATAATCTCTTGATCTGCAGCCTCCACACAACAACAATTGATCACGCTCTTTTACTTCACTGCAGTATGAACAGTGAAGAGATTTTGGAATAGTTTGTCTTGCTTGTCTGTACATGTCCTTTAAGCAAGAGCATGATATTCTACGAGATAGAAACTTGAGAACATCTCTTTTACCGCTGGCCTTTGGATTAGTACTGAGGTTCATGAACTTCGAAGATATTGGTGGATGGTAAAAGATAGTAACGATATCATCATCTGTAATGAGATTGTGACTTTCTAGTGCGATAATGGTCTTAGAAATCCAAGTTGCCTGTGACAATGAGTTGGATCCATAATAATACTCATTCAACATCTGATTCGTGGCCATGCTAGTCAAGATACACACTGTTTCATTCCGAAGAGTTTCCTCCTTCCATACCTCCGGCATAGTTGTGAGTAAAGTCTGTAAATTCTCCGAAAAGCTGATGTCATTCATCACTCCTTTGATATAAGTTTCAATAAACTTATACACTGGATGATATATGCTGGGTATGTTGGAATTACAGCCATGATTACACTGAATTTTTGGGTGCTCTATACCCCAAAGGCTCCATTCTTTAGGGGTAGGAGAGGAGACGAAGGTAAGAAGGATTTATTGCAAGGCACGATGGTCAAATTAAAGCTAATCTTACCTTGCCAAGATTGTACTCTGCTCGATATTCTTGCTTCTGCCTTCTTTGCTTTCCTCTCCTTCGCCTTGTTCCGTTTCCTAGAAGGCATATTTTCATTAGTTGTATCTTTGTGATATGCAGTTCGAGAAGCTCTGGCATTGATGATGTACTCGCGATCTACAAGGCAGTGTCAATGATTATGAATAAAACAGACCCAACATGTTATTTCGACATCCGTAGAGTGAGATTGGTGTTGTACCTACATCACAACGTAATGAAACCATTGATTTTCACGTTCTACGTGCTTTCTTGTGATTGATTGGTATGGACTGAAAACCCTCTTATTGGGTAGTGAT
>Ga0075439_10979_pt1 | contig 26584 bp, 18 predicted proteins | sample MintriSingleCell_FD_74264 | JGI IMG/M metagenome (GOLD analysis project Ga0075439, IMG submission 74264) | Marine eukaryotic communities from Monterey Bay, USA to study complex ecological interactions - Minidiscus trioculatus JGI Plate_4_G5... | ecosystem: Environmental > Aquatic > Marine >... | reverse complement strand
ATCACTCATGGTGGAGTTACAACAAGACAGCTACACATGAAAGACAAGAGAATCCCGAATTTTCGGCGATGATCATTCTGTCTCCTTTGGATGTTTGGGTGTCCGCAACTACCTTCCTGTGCTCTATTTTCCTGCCAGTGCTTGTCAAAGCCATCTAATGTATAGATAAGGACTTGGGAATGTGTGTAGGAGCATATGTGCATATGGTGATCATTGTGCATTCTACTGGTGATCATTGTGCATTCTACTTTAATACAAAACAATATCATCTATCTTTATTGTTTTAGCATGATAGTGATTTGAGCAATGTGGATCCATTCACAATCTCCGTTGTACAACAGACAATAGTGTAAGGAAATGATGATGACCTACTCAAGAATCGTAGTGCAGCGAGCTCAGTCAGAGTGACACCTCCAACAAAGTATATTAACATAACTGGCTTCTTCTCAACCGAGGATAAAGTCTCACTAGTCCATCTCTTTGCAAATGTTCCAAGACTTGGTTCTTTTCTTCTTCTTTTTAAAGCAGTTGATAAACTTTCAGCTGGGCATTGTTGCTGTATATCTATCAATGGCCCTCGATGGAGGGGAGACGTTGGTAACTCCTTCATTGCCTCATCCACCCCGGCATACCCCTTCATTGCTGCTTGAACCCATCGAACAGTCATAGGAGCATAACCTGACGTAACATAGGCTGCATCTTCAGGATTGGATGGGTCTACATCTGCATTAATTAAGTTCAAAGCCTTGCGTAGTGTTGAGTAGGGTGTTGCCATTGAATCCATATAGAATGTCTCTCTTTTGCGCAAGAAGCCAGCCTTCTCCAAGTCATTCAACACCATTAGAAATTCATATCCATATGTCTGCACTACCTCCTTTCTCAATGAATCATACCTTGTGGCTTTGATACCATTGCTCGTTAATGATTGCAAGCAAAACAAGCGTAACCATCTGTAAGGTGGTTCACCACTTGCGATTAGATCTTCCAGAGTTTCATAACATGGCTCTGATTCCAGCATACTACGTTCTGTTTGCCATCGCTGACGAAAGCTATTAGCCTCGGCAGCACTCTTTACTAGTTCGGCAATATGTATATGATTCGTCAAGGAACGTAGATTCCTTGTAAATACAGGAATCTGTTTGACAAATTGATGTATCTCTGTAAGATCACGAGCCGTCTCGCGATTTGTGAACTGGGAATGACTCTCCTTCAAAGCCTTGGCTTGATTTTGAAGGAACGAGCCAAATGTCTCTACATGTTTATCACGTACTTCGGCATACAACGGGTCTGAATCATTTAATGGTAGAATAACCTCTTGTTGGTCGCCATTGCCATCTTCATCATCAGGTTCAACTATCGACTTCTTGACAGAAACACATCCGCCTACTTGAATCTGAAGCACATCATCAATTAGACCTTCATAAGTAAGCGGAGTTAGCATGGGTGTTACTAAATCAATCTTTCGATCAATCACAAGTAGAGCCTGAATGGAGGGGGATGTTGGAGTTGAATTGGTATCATTATCATTCTGCTGTCGCAAAGAAGACGTTGCTGTTTTTGTATGTGTTGTGATTTCAACTCCATCCGCTGCATTCACAACCTCATCATGATCATTTATCACACCTCCCGATTGTTCACCATCAATATCATATTGGTTATTCAAATCTTCCTCGGCCTGTGCTGCCTCCATCCTTTCTTCTTCAATTCTTAATAACATCATACGATCAATTACAGCCGTTGCTAGTGGACCCAATCCTTGAACTCGCGCGATGGCACCTTTGAGTGATGATTCATCATTATCATCACTATTACCTCGATTTAACAACTGTAATTTAATCAAACTCCGTGCGACAATATCAGCAACATCGGCCTCACATCCTTCAATATTCGAATGACGCATACATGCCGCTGCAGATGGAGAGGGAAGCCCTCCACTCTTATCACTTTCATTTACTACTAACGATGTACCATAATTAGCACTACTTCCACCAGTTAGTTCCAAACTTAATACATCATCATCCAATGGTATTAAATCAATTGGTAGGGATTCGAAATAATTTGTCCCAACTTGTGATGATGGAGTATTAGATACATTATCATCCACTACGCCTAACTCACTCAAGAAGGCACGTTCCATTTCTGTAATTCTTGGTACGAATATAAATCTAAATACCTTATCTTGTTGTTTTTGTTGCTGTTGTTGTTGTGGATGATATCTATTACTACCTGAAGAAGACTTTAACTGCTGTCGTCGATGTAATGCCGCAGCCGATAATGAAGGTAAGTCAAATCCTCCGCCACGGAGAATGTATGTAGTAATTGTTGAACTACTTGTATCATTAGTGTCATCATCATCACCAAATGGATTAGTAGAGTGTCCAAAAGGATTACTGCCAGCAGGAGTTGAAGTTGCATTATTATACGGTGAAATGACCGACCCATCACCTGATGGAGAGAGTATCTCATCACCAACAATCCTTGTTGTATGATTACTACTATCACTTGATGATAATAGCTTTAATTCACCATTCAAATCTTTAATAATCTCCTCTTCCTCAACTTGACATATGACATTATGCTTCTTCGATTTCTTACTTTTCGTTTCCTTCTTCTTACTATTCATAACTTGACGTAAGATTACACGACGCAAGTCTGCTGATCCGAATATTAATTGTTGTTCCACTGTACTTTTATTATTGTCATTACCACCTACACCTGTTATACCATCTTCTTGAATAAAACCACCTGCCGAGTCTCCTCCATTGTTGTTATTTGTATAGGGTTGATTGTAGATATCTCCCAAACGAGGATCATGACTTAGTGTCTCTAGTAATAACTGTCGATTATCAAGACGGAGTGCATCTACTATATGTGATAACGGACCACGCCGTGGTGTAGTTGTGGTAGTAGATGTTGCCATTCTATATAGTATGATATATCGTATGGTACCTATCTCTTATTTGCAGCACAAACTTTGGTATATGTGTGTTTAGTTGGATAAAAGACGATACCAAGCTGTATTAACTCCACCGCCTGAGAATCGTTGACAATACTTTACAGAGCGTTAATAAGATATCAATGAGTGCAGCAATGCATGAACAACATACCAATCCGCCAATCTCCTACAGCCTACGGACTCAATTATCTAAAAACAACAAGTTTCTACTCTCATAAAAAGATACCGAAAAGGATACTTTGTCACCGAACTCCACCAATAGAGTGATATCTTACCGTACAGTGGGTAGAGACGCTAGCATATCTATACTGCAATATCAGATCTTTGCAATCGACATAACAATCGTATTGAGATAAGAATGATAGCTCCACTCTCTTCTTGATTCAATGACTCACACAAAATGCACAAAATCAAAAAGTGAGAAAATCAATCAAGCAAGAACTCTTCTACGAAGAAGGTATATATAAAAGAGGAAGAAGACACTAAAACATGACAGTTAAAGAAGACGAGGATATTGTAGTAAATGCAGAACCGGATGCAACTTTAGCAACCGCTGTTGGCGTGGAGGAGAAAGTTGGAGGGAAAAATAATGAACCTCCAATTCCAGCGAATCATTCTAGATATTATTGTTCAAAGTGTCATGCGGTGAGTATCATATGATATGTGCTGTTCTATGTTTCGATTATTCAATTTATATGTTCATTTAGTAGGGGGTATTGTTTTGATAGTTTGCTCAGATGACTATAATAATGTTCTCATATTTACATTCTACTGAATTTTATATCAGCCCTACGATCTACCAGATGGAGCTACAACATGGCGATGTCCTAGCCCAAATTGTCATACTTTCAACTCAACTACACCCGGGGAGTGCGAGTGGTGTACAATATTATAAATGAACGAACAAACAACAAAACTTATGATAAAAAAGATGATCGGAGGGAAGATATTATGAATTAGATAAACAACAATTTCAATGTGGTTAAAAGAGCAACGAGATTTGAGTTAATTGAATGGTGTTTGTTTTTGTAGTAGCAAAGATGATTAACAATGTCGGGAAGAAATATCAGAGCCAAAAGATCAATATGTGTTGCAATCAATTAAACAATAAAAATTGTATTATTAGAAGAGTATTCAATAATTGGCATATTCACAGTCGAAAAGATCTATTTAATCTCCGGATGTTACATATCCAATTGTCCAATTGACTGTTATAGATCTATTCAATCTCCTGATGTTACATATCCAAATGTCTGAGAGCCAAAAAACTTCAAATAGGGAGGTACTGCTGAAGATATTGGGCGAAATAACTGTTTCTTATCATCCCAATATGACGAATGGACATATGCATCGGTAACTTCAGCCATTATCAAAAGATGATCATCGTCTACAATTGGAGAGTGCATAATATTCTCACCACATGATCTTCTCTCATTGCAATATCGCGATTTCTCATTGTCTTCTCTAATAGATGGCCCCATCACTGCATATGTTTTGCATTTCAAATGTGCAACAGTTCCCTTGATAACAAAGAGGGATGACTGCGATGCTGCTTCTACATTTCCAAATGGTATAGATACCAGTCCCGATACCCCATCGACTGTCAATTGTTGCATCCTCTGCTTTTTCCTTTGTCTATTACTGAGTTTTTCTATATTGGTATCTTCTTCATTCATCTTTATATCATTATTATCATTATGTTTGTCCTTTGGAAATTTTGATCCATATCTTCCCGATATCGATCCAACATCCAATACCACTTGTTCCATACCTTTAATTGGAACAGAGAGTGTAAATTCAATCCCTACCTGAAAATTGTTTGTATGATTGCAATTATTACTCTCTATATCATCATCTGTTGGTGACGGTGTAAGTAACGATGCCGAATATCGAGATTTGTGGATAGAAAACATAAATCTACCCTTATTATTTGTAGCAGTTAGCCAAGAAAGAACCATCACATTATCTTTTGCACATGTTGAGTCGGAAATCGTATGTGCACATCTTGTGCACATAAAACATACTGGGTTTGTATACAATAGTCTGCTAAATGCCTTGCCAGTATTTAGATGAATCCATTCACATTCTTCGGCATTATTGTTACGAATAGTAACCATATCTACGTACTTACTCTATCTGCCAGGACACCTTCTAAGTATCTAACTTTGAAAAAATGACGGTATACGTTGAGTTCAACTGCCCATGGGCGTTCAACGCCTCAAGCAAGTTTGTCGTTCGACAGTCGACATAACCTACTTATGTAGCATGATGCATACTATCTCCCCTTCTTATCCCACCTTTTGCAACGATTGAAGTGTGATCTCTCTATTGAGAGTTGCTATTTGCTATGAGGAAGCTCATTATTTCATCGAGGGAGAGCAGGGAGAGCTAGGTTAGCACAAAGGCTATTGCCATTGCAATTAAATATCATGTCGTCATTCCTCTTTTCTACAGCTCTCTTGATATGTTCTACTCTTCTCCTCATCCACCCTACCTCCGCACAATATGGTACAATCGATGGACATAGTTGCTTCCGTAATCTGGAGGGACATATGCAAACAATGTTCGATTTGACACGAGATTATCCCAACTTGGTAACTGTTGAAGATATCGGCGATAGTTATATTAAAACAACTGGTAAGAGCAATGATTTTGGCGTCGAAGGGTATGATATCTATGCAATGAAGATCACTTCATCAGATGGTGGTATACCATCGGCTGATAAGGGTAAGACATTGATAACATCGGGATTGCATTCAAGAGAATATGCACCACCTGAATTGGCAATGCGATTTGCAGAAAGTTTGATTAATGGATATGACACAGATCCCGATATCACATGGGTATTACAACACGTTGAAGTACATTTCATTATACACGTCAACCCAGGAAAGTCCGCGTTAGTATTGTTTTTATGATATGAACTTGTGTGTTTATATTGAAGTCTCAGTGATTTGAATACTTCATTTGAACTTTGTTTGCCTTTATTTGATTGCCTTTACATCCCACATGCACTAACATATGTTAATATCATCTCTCTTCATCATCATAACTTGTGATAACGCGCATCTTCCAGATGGACGGTATGTTGCAGAAAACGATAAAGGTATATATTGGAGAAAGAATCTTAATGATGAAGGTGGATGTAGTAGCGATGAAGATTATGGCGTTGACATTAATAGGAACTTTGACTTCAAATGGGCGGATAAAGATGGTGCATCAAATGATCCCTGTGATAGTGATTACCACGGACCATCCCCAGAAAGTGAACCAGAAACAAAGGCAGTTTCACAATATGCACGAGATTTGTTTCCGGAGGGACAGAGAAGGAGTGATCCTCTTAATCAAGCGGCTGGGGAGGATACTATGGGCATGTATATTGACATCCATGCTTCTGGAGGTTACATTTATTTCCCTTGGGGGCATGAAAACAAGAGATCCCCCGACGACGACGCTTTACAAGCTTTAGGTCGAAAGATTCAATTCTACAACAACTACGATTTATGGGCCCCTGGTTCGCCAGATTTTCAATACACGGCTGCAGGAGATGCATCCGACTACATGTATGGCGCTCTTAGTACAGCAAGCTTTGGTCTAGAGCTCGGAGAAGACTTCTATGAATCATGCAATAACTTTCCCGAGATTGTGAGGATTAATCTGCCGGGATTACTATATGCTACAAAGATTTCAAAGCAACCATTCAGCCTAGTGAAAGGTCCAGATATTGTTGATATGTCTGTGCCCTCTCCAACATTATCATTATTTAGTGGCGAGATCGTTGTTTCAGTTCAAGCCAGTGATAGTCAAAGAGCCGCCGGACAATCAACTGGAGACCAAGGAGTTAGTAGTGTTCAACTGTACCTGGATGTACACCCAGACGATTATCAATTAGGCCGAGATACAACGTGGATGATGACTTTGAAGGGTACCAACTCAGACGTTTATACCTTTGAGACAGAGATCAACTTTGATGCAGCAGAAATCGCTGTGCCATCGCAAAGGATAACATCTGGTCGGCATATACTCTATGCTCAAGCAAAAGACAGTGATGGATATAAAGGTCCAGTGTCGAGTTTGTTCTTTGACGCAGAAAAGACTGATACATCATCTCCAACTCCAAGACCTTCTAGATTTCCTTCAAGATTTCCTACAAGATTTCCAACTAGATTTCCGACAAGATTTCCTACAAGACTGCCCACAGCACCACCAATTACCCCAACTAAAGCTCCAATCACACCCGTCCCAATCTCAAAGACAAGTAGCACTCCTACAAAACTTCCGTCAAATCAGGTGAGAAACACATCTCATGCACTTTTTATGTTCACACTCATTTACTTATACCATATGCATTCACTGTATCGCACTAGCCAACTAAGAACCCTTCAAGTTCTCCAGTGACTGTCGAGCCTACTACAAAACCCACTCTTCGTGTAAGTTATTGTTGAATATTTCCATGCTCACATAATCTAATCTGCTAACCATTCAACTCTTTTTGAATATTCAGCCTACGACTGATTCACCGTCTTCTGCTCCAAGCAAAAGACCTTCTAACAGCCCTGTCAACGTCCCAACTACACCCAACCCAACTTTAAGGAGTACTAGTGCTCCCAGCCAGAAATCAGTAAGCTCTGAAGCACCGACATCTCAGACTCTGCCTTTAGATATTGCCAACACCCAAAATGAGGTGATACTTGATATTCCAGATGAAAATAGTGCGTCATCGCGGTCCATTGCAGTGGTCGCTTCTGTGGGGATGATATTGTTATATGTTCTTTAAAACTGATTGAATAGAAGGGAAATACCCGATTGTAAAGTAAAAGTAGAATATTGTTTGATACGCAATCAGCTTTTGTCCAAGTCAACCTTGGCCATCTTAGCTGCCTTCTTCTTTGCCTTTGCTTCTGTATAGTTGTATGTATTCATGTCCCATCTTTTCTCATCAAAGTTGGCAAAGTCGTACTTGCCACTATCTAAACAGTCTGTAAGTCGATGATAAAGTTTGAGATCTACTTTGTTGAGGTTTGTAAGCGAAGCACGGGTATCATTCCTTATTACCAATGGGTATTGCTGATTTGCTTTGTGTGATTGCTTCTCACAAAAAGGACTGCCTCTTTCCTCATCTGTATGCCATGAAACATTAAAGAATCGCTCCACTGCTTCAATATAAGCTGGGTCTTTGAACTTTTCTACAACAAAGATAAAGTTGAACTTGCTTGCTTTCCGAAGGGCCAAGTTATACTGTTGATCAAGTGTGAAATTCATCTGTTTGCATATTCCACTCCACCATTGAGTATAGCAGTTGACCGCTACAAGTGAAGACAGTATGGTAGTGTAAGTTATTGTCATCACGATGAACAAGAAACAATGAAAGAAAGCTTACCGCACATTCCCAGATGAAAGTACATTGTCTTCTTCTTTTTCTTCCTACCCTTAATCTTGCACTTTGACTCTTCATGACCTGCTGTCCTATTCCAAGTGAGTAATGAGTTTGCATTCTCTTCAGTTGGTGTGAAATTTTTCTTAGAGGCAAAGACTAGATCATGACAGTCCCAGCGTCCTTGATACTTGAAGTGAGAAATGCTTCTCGAGATCGGCTCTCTTATATTCGTCACATAAAATGTATTCGTATTGTTGTTTTCAAAGATTGTTCCAGGCTCTTCCATACCTCTCCACTCTACAGCTTTTAATTCAATACCATACTTATCTGCAACCTTTCTGAGGTATTTATGCACGGTGGATCCAGCCGCTTTTCTCGAATGATAAAAGTATATCTTATTGAATTTAGTTGTATTGCTCCATTTATTATTCGGTAGAGCTAAATTGAAATGAGGATGACATACTGGCGAATTCGGTAATGTTGCAGCAGATGTGTTATTCTTTTTAATCGATTCATGTATTCGTTCCAATACCTTGTCATAATATATGTTATCATCATCTGCATCAGCAATGTTCTTGGCAATTGAATATAGATCATCATCTGTTTCATCATCCAATACTTCATCATATGATGTTTGCTCATTATTATCACTCGATATAGACTGTTCCTCAAATAACTCATCAGTTATCGGTAAATCTTTATCTTTGTCTTCATTCTTTGTATCATCAACATGAGTATCGGGGTGTTTGTTTGACCCCTCAAATAGCTTATCTGTTATTGGCAAATCTCTGTCTTTATCTTCATTCTTTTTGTGTATATTGTTGCGTCGATTTACTGTATAGTTATCACCTCTACTACTTGTTTTTTGCAATGCATCTTGTTGTGTTGAAACTTGCGAATAAAATTGCTCTGTTGATAAAAAAGTACCTGCCGCCAATATACCAACGGTCAATACCGATGCCAATATGGTACCATATCGTTTACTTTGAGTATTGGTTTCCATAGTAGTCGAGATCTATTGGCTAATAATCAGTACATGGTGGAAGATATCTACGTAAAAGCCAAAAGGATACCTCCCCCATATCTTTTTTTGCGAGTAAAAATTTGCCTCGTCATTTATTCAGCGGCAACTCCTACTCTCCATTCAACTACTCATCCTCCTCTGCTCCATACAAAAACCTATTACTATTGCAACCACAACTCTATAAAATCATATCAATATGAGCGGAAACCCAAACGATCCATACGCTCCACCCGATGACAGCAGCGATGAAGGATTCAACGCTCTACTCACTCAATACAAACCACTATTACAAAAATTGAGTATCTCATCATTTATGGGATATTGTTCTGCCGTATCGTTTAAACGAGTAGGAAAGAGTCTAGCTGTGGTTATTGGGTTAGGCTTTGTGGTAATACAGGGCTTAGCTCATAAAGGATTTGTGGAAGTAGATTGGAATAAAGTTAAGAAGAGTGCAACGGATGTTATTGATACGGTGAGTATATCATATCATATGCGTTGATAATATATGTTTGAGACCTTTTGCTCACCCATACCAATATATGTTTGGTCATTGTGATATTATGTAATTTAATGTGTCCTCTTTGCTAACTCACACCATGATATCATTGCAAAACGTATCCCTCTCTCTGACAATAATATGATATACCTACATATACTACTACCATATCAAAAGGATAAAGATGGAGAGATAACTGATAAAGATATACAGAAGTATTATAAGAAAATGAAGAAGATCTTAACAGATAATATTCCAGACGCGAGTGGGTTTGGAATCGGGTTCATGTTTGGGCTTCGGAGTTGATCTAATGAGTAGTGAAAAGAGAATGAACTGAGTTTGTACATATCATTTTACAAAGGAGAAAGGAAAATAGGGAGTGAACTTCCAAGTGCTCGTCCAATGGCCAATCGGTGGAGATGAATGCTTAAGAATAAGAATACATCTACTAAACAGGCATATTTTATAATACATGTGCAAGATATCACTCAAATGTCATCATACCAGGAATGAGCTGGATGATAAGGTGATATACACTTTACAAACAAACATCATTTACTATGCATTATATATAATGTGTTACATCCAATAATCTTCTACATCAACCTACCAATCAGGTATAGATTCCCCGTTCCATAGGTCTTCAAAGAAACAAACGTTTGAAGCTGCTAACTGTTGTGCAGAAGTTAGCTCACTCCAATACAACTCCTCGCTGTCAGGTACTTCCCCATCGTCGTTATCCCAAAGGTCGGCATTCCATCCCAATATTGAATAATACTGATCAAGCCCAACTTCCTCTAGATTAGACCACCAATACCCATAATAGTGATTTATATGGCAATCGTATACCTCTTCAGTCATGCCAAGCGATATAACTCCAGCTTTGCCATTGTTAGTCAAGTCGACATAACTTATCTCTTCAATTTCTGCATTCGAGCCAGGTAAATTCCAAGTCTCTTCTGTATATTTCAAGTAAAATTCAGCTACTGTTCTATCAACATCTTCAAGTGAAGACCATTCAACATATCTCTTCTCGGGTATTGAAGGTGAGACGGGATTGCTTTCCAATTGAGTAGAAGGATCTTCTAGTATTGTAGGCTGATATTGATAGGAAAGAGTGAGGCGAAATGTATACAAAGTTGGAACAACATAGATCGAAAAGTATCTTACATAGTAACTTGGTTCTAATGTTGGCTCTCTTGATGGCTCTTGTGTTGGTTGTTTGGATGATGGCTCATTCGTTACTGGCTGTAATGTTGCTGCCTGGTTATCATTCACGAACGTAGGAGGTGGCTTAGGCTTCACGGTAGGTTTGCCAGTATCAGGTTGAACAGTAGGCTCAAGAGTTGGTCCAACAGTTCTATTGAAGAGACAAAAGATGGTGTGAGTAAAGGCAGTGATAGTACAGTATATGTGTTGCAGTTTCATTGTACTTACGGGCTGAATGATGGAGTGGTAGTCTCCTCAGGTGTTCGAGGATCAGCTACATCAGTATTGGCTGACGTTCCAATGGTATAAGCTATTACTGTCCCTGCGCCTTCTTTCAACCCTGTAGATGTAGAAACAGTATCATTAGGTCTGCCGACCAATAGTGTCTCCCCTCCAAATGAAACCGAAAAACCAAACTCATCAAATGATTTTGAACTCTCTAATCTTCGATCAAAGCTATAGGGAGCAGGAGAACCACCATCGCTAGGCTTGTAAAGATATGTAGCGCCTGGGCTGCTCAAGCCTGGCTTTGGTTCACCCACGGCGAGATAACCATCGGCATTTCTCAATGCAAGAGAGAACCCGAATCTTCCATCTTCGACAGCGTTCTCTAAAGCATCAAAAGACTGTTCCAATCCTGAATTAGTATCAACGATATGGACCCTGCCTGCGTTTTGTACATTATCGGTGTTTTCTCCTGGTGAACCAATTACCACAACCCTACCATCAGTGGCAACACTCAATCCATACTCATCACCTTCCTGATCCCCTGGTATAAGCGACGTTCCAGGATCAACCCAACTTCCATCTTCCTGTTGAGCATAGATGAATATAGCACCAGTACGGATTTGTGGAGCAGGAGGAGGTGGCCTTTGGTATGGAGCCCCAACATACACAGTGTTTCTATCATCCACAGCAACACTCCAGCCAAAGTTTCCAGGTGGTAAACTGTTTGATGAAATAGGATAATCAACAGGCTTCGGAAGCTCTTGCGTAAGGGACCACTTCACTTCATTACCATCATCAAACTCATACATGTACACGGATCCTCTGGCTTGATCATCTGCACGAGCTCCTATAGCAAGTATCCCCTGTGTATTTATTGAGAGTGACCACCCAAACAAAGCAGAGACACCCGTATCAGGAGGAGGATACAAGATGGTTTCGGTGTATTGAGGGTTACTGCCAGTGCCAGTGCGTTCGAATATATGTACAGTACCTTCATTTATATCTAAATGAATGATACATGTGATCAGATTATCAATAGCTCTATTTGACAGAAGGAAAGAAATAAACGACAAAACTCACCATCTTCACTATCCTGAGGACAGCCGACAAAGTAATAGTTTTCCCAAACAGCAACTGATGTACCACATGGGCTTCCATAAGAGGCAGGATTAGCAATAGTAATGTTCGTAGGCTGTAAGTTCCCCATTTCTATCCAAGAAGAAGTGTCAGTATCATAATCATAGACATATGCTACACCAAATTCAACGCCACCCTCAATAGCTGCTCCAATTATTGCAGTTTCTCTATTAGCATCTTTATAGGTATCAATCGATGTGCCAAAGTGATCATCATCAGATAAAGTAGGAGGGAAAATGGTCTCAGATGGCAGGATCTTAACTGTAGGAGAAGATGAAGGGGACGATGTGGGGCCTTTACTGGGTTCAGACGTTGGACTACTCGAAGGAGAACCAGTTGTTACAGGCTTTGGAGTGGGGTCTTTGTTTGGTGAAGAGGTTGGAGTGGCAGTAATTGGCCCAGAGGTTGGTTTGGCAGTAATTGGTCCAGTAGAAGGCGATGTCTGTCAACGAAGAGAGAATAATATGAACATGTAAGAGTATGAATACACGGGCAAAGTTTATACACCAAGAGGTCAAAAGATACTTACAGTCGGTGCTTTGGAAGGTGAGTTTTCGGGGCCAGAAGTTGGTGAAGTCTAAAGTAGAGGTAGCAAATGTATGATATGGGTAAGTAAATTCAGTGTGAAGCAAGCAAATGCGGCATGGAAAAGAAAGATGCTTACTGTTGGCTCCTTTGACGGTGCTTTGGAAGGACTGGAAGAAGGTGATTTCTGACGAAAGAGACGAAGAAAGACAGAGTTAAACGTTAAGTATACCGGGCATTATAACAAGTTATATATTGCAACACATTAAAATCAACTCACCGTTGGAGACTTGGAGGGCGCCTTTGATGGGCTATCAGAAGGCAATGCCTAACAAAAGAGATACAATGATGTTTATAAGGTCAGTGCCATATGAAATAAAATGATATGAATACACAATACAACACAAAACACTTACAGAAGGTGAAACCGAAGGCATCTTACTATATGTCGGTTTCAATGTTGGTTTCCATGTCGAATGCCAATACCAATCATCATCATACTCCTCCCAAGTTGGACTCATTGTTGGTGATAGAGTTGGTGATAGAGTTGGTCCCCAACCATCCTTACTACTACTGTTTGACTTCCATCCATTGTTGCATTTCCATTTCTTACATGTCTTGTTACCCCATCCTCCCCATTGACTACTCTTGGATGTCTTGGCCCGACTCTTACCACTTTTACCAGAGTACCAATCATCATCATCGTCCCAATTGCTCAATGCCCGCAAGTTGGGATTTGCAAACCTTGATGCTGCATTGTTGAGTTTGTCTTGTTTCATAGCATCAGTATCGAACTTGTACGTAAAGTCAAAGCGACCAGTACTTGTTGAAGTTGTTGTGCCAAGATTATCACTAGCCCACCAAGCATCATCCCAACCACCATTTGACCACTTAATACATACACATTCTTTACCCCAACCTCCTCCCTTACTACCCTTACTTTTACCAGACTTTGATTTGCCAGACTTTCCCCATTTATTCCAATATTCCAACTTCTTCTCCTTCTTATTCATCTTTTGTGTAATCAGTCCTGAAGATACCTCATCGGTATTTTGCTGTTGCTGTTGTCCTGACAATAATAACTTTTTATCCTTCTTCTTTAACTTTTCAATAGTATCAACAATATGTAAATCCGATAAGGCTGCATTCTTCTTTGTTTTCTTTTTAGTCATTGGTTTATTCTTTGGTAGAAGAGCCTTCTTCTTTGGTGAGGTATCTTTAGCTCGCTTTCGTTGACCGGCATTCTTCTTCTTTACAGATCCTGCTTCTTTGTTGTTGATTGAATCAACTAGCTTCTTCTTATTGACGGCCCGTACCTTCTCATTGTTTTGATTCTGCTTATCCTTCTTCTTCTTGAGTATCCTTGGAATAAATGACGAACTATCTTCTCCTCCGACGTCGTTTAAGATATCATACTGTAGATTATCCTCTACTACCTCGTCTCCTTCTTCTGAGTCCTGTATATCATTCATATTATCATTATGTAATAATCTCCTTGTATTCTCTCGTCGACGGTTACGATGCTCTGACAAACGATTACGCCTACCACCAAAGTTTAATAATAATGGAGCATCCTCATCATTGTTATTTTTCATATCAATATCACTGCCGCTAGGAAAAGTAGCAGCAGCTGATAAAGTTGAGTGTAAATGACATGTGGCTAATATTAGAATAAGTAGTGTTGTACTTATAGTTGACGTGCATATACTACGAGGCCATCGCCGCCGTCGACAATTGTGGGTATCGGAAGATTGCATTTTTATTTTTGTGCACATCTTATGCACAATATATATTCGAGTCTTAGACCTATTATTTAAGTATCAATGATAGATAAACTTAGCCTCTATTGTGCTAATAGTGTTTGCAATGTTAGTTGTATGGGGTGAATGACTCCTCTCCGTTATCGATATCGTTTATGTTGGTAGTTGTCATTCAACCCAATTTTTCATTTTTTTTGACAAGGGGGGCATTCTGAAGGGCAAATATAAATGCCCTTTAATAGAATAATTAAAGTTTTGTTGTTGTTGGATTGTTGTGTAAAGTTGCTCAGTCTATTCGATATAGACACTACAGAATAGGTGTGTATATTGGTATATATGTAGTAGAATATCGAGTTTGATTCATTATGTGTGTTTATTTTGCATAGCGTGCTTTCTAACCTTATTTTCTTCACGGTTCACCACTTTTTGCAACTTGATGCACTGACTACTTAAGCAGACAAAACAAATACAATATGTCATCACATCCTCTCAAGCGTAATACAGGATCATCACCCCAACGTCCCAACACAAACTTAACACCACCAAATCGTACCTCAGCACCACGATATGATTCACTAACCCACTCATCCAACACCATGCCCTCAGACTCTAACATGAATAACTTCTCAACAGATATGGACGATTATTCACAAGATTATAGTGATGAATTAAGTGGTGGATATGGATTGAATGAGACTTATACTGATGATGAAAATGAAGAGTATGATGATTTAAATAGTGAGGCACAGGAGTATTATAATTCAGGTGCTAGTGAGTTGGTTACTACTGTTAGGTAAGTTTATATTTATATGTTTGCTTTGTTTGTTTTGTATATATGTTAGTTTGGATTGGGTGGTTTGGGTGGCGGTTGCACGAGCAAGGCTGCAATGGGTATATGCGCTGGTAAAAATAATTGTACACATATCCTGAACCTTTGTAAACTTAATTTTGTTACTCCATGCACTGACTAACTGACCCTCTTACTCATAACTCATACACTCTTTCATATATTGCAGAGGAGACGGATATGGCGGTGGTGGTCATAGTGCACCATCGAGTCATCCAGCACCACGCAATCCTTACAAATCATCACTTCAATCACATAATTATGAACCAGATGAGTCCGAAGTATGGCGTGCATATGTCGCACAACAACATTTCTCAAACCGTGGTCAATGGTGGACTACAGGCAAATTACGTGCATTAAAACGATGGGGATTAACATTAGTCGTTGGTATACTCCAAGCTATTATTGCAGTGGTATGTAACTTTGCATCCAAGAGATTGGGTGAAGTGAAGTATGATCATGTTTATGATTTATTAGAGTATAATACCTTAACTAAAAGTGGTAGTGAAAGTAGTCCAAGTGGTGCCGGCGGTGAAGATTACAGTTACTACACTGCCGATGGATATTTAGATATGAATCAAGATGGTATACCAGACTCGGAACAAAGTTCTAGTAGTAATGGCGAGGGTGCAAATTTGAGTGATTATTGGTTTAATTTTGGTAATTCACCATTCTTGGCATTCTTATTCTATCAAACGTTGTTTGCATTGTGTGCAGCGGTGTTTGTATACATTGAGCCGGTTAGTGGTGGATCAGGTATACCCGAAGTGAAATGTTTCTTGAATGGTATAGATTTACCAAGGATTGTACGTTTCAAGACATTGGTTTGTAAAGTTGTCGGTGTGACATTTAGTGTTGCCGCTGGTTTGCCTGTCGGTAAAGAGGGACCCATGGTGCATAGTGGTAGTGTTGTTGCGGCCGGAATTAGTCAAGGACGTACAAAGTTTTGGGGTGTTGATACATCCTTTTCCAAATTCTCAGACTTTAGAAATGATCGTGAGAAGAGAGACTTTGTTGCATGCGGAGCAGCTGCAGGTGTAGCCTCGGCATTCGGTGCGCCCATTGGCGGAGTTCTCTTCTCTTTAGAAGAGGGAGCTTCATACTGGTCAACCAAACTGACATGGCGTGCCTTCTTCTGTGCTATGATTACATTGGGTACATTGTTTGGTATTCGTAACCAGGATAGTAAGTGGGGTCAGGCAAATGTCGGCAAACTCTTTTCTTTTGGCGAGTTCACTTCGATTGGTGATGGCAGTTCCAACTTTTCAGTTTGGGAATTGTTGCTGTTTATTCTAATTGGATGTCTTGGAGGATTAATCGGTGCATGCTTCAACGCCGGCAACGAACACTTGACTATTTGGCGTATGAAGAATGTGAACTTCTCAAAGAAGAGGAGATTGATTGAGGTATTAGTAATGAGTGTTTTAGTGACGACGGTATCATTTGTCATGCCTCTTCTTTGGGGTAGGTGTACAGAGTTACCCACGGATATGCAGGATTGGACAAACCAGGAGAAGGAGCTTGTTGGAAACCTTGTCCCTTTTAACTGCATTCCAGGAAAAGAATACAATGAAGTGGCTTCACTCTTCTTTTGTGAGGCTGATGTTGCTATTCGTCAACTGTTTCACTTTCGTGAGACGGGCGAAACGGATTCATCAACATTCTCCAGTGCTGCGTTGTTCCTATTCTTCATCCCCTATGTCACTTTGGCCTCGTTGGTATATGGAATCGCCGTTCCATCTGGACTGTTTGTGCCATCTCTATTGGCTGGGGCTGCATTCGGTCGTCTCTTTGGACACTTGCTGCACAAGCTTGATCATACTTCGGGAACATTTGCCGATTCGGGTACATATGCACTCATGGGGGCAGCGGCCGTCTTGGGAGGAATGGCTCGTATGACAATATCATTGACAGTTATTCTGCTGGAAGCAACCGGTAACATGCAATATGTATTACCTCTGATGATGACACTCATGGCGGCTCGTTTTACTGGTAATGTTTTCAATGAGGGATTGTACGATATTCATATCCATCTCAAGCACATCCCCTTCCTAGAGCCAGAGGTACCTACTATTGCCGAACGACATGAGATTGTTGCTGGTCAAGTAATGTCAACTGAAGTCAAATGTCTTCGTCCTGTAGAGCGTGTTGGTATTGTTTATGACTTGCTAAAAAGTGTTGGGCATGGCAACTTTCCTATTGTAGATACTGCCTCTTCGGGCACTCTGTATGGAACTGCTAGCCGTGCTATGCTTTGCACCCTACTCCAACGAAGAGCATTTGGACAACCGCATGATGTCAATAATGGTCATTATCACTCAAATACAGATGGAAGCGTCGACTACGCAGAACTATTGGGACCAAAGCGTCTATCTCCATTAGTTCAGTGGGATACGATCGAGAGAGTCTACCCTCGGTATCCAACGATTGATGATGTTCAGTTACGCCATGGGGATCGTAACTGCTGGTTAGATCTGAGGCCCTATGCTAATACCGCACCTTACACAATCAATGAGACAGCTTCTATTCAGGTATGCATGTGTGTTTGCTTATTAAGTTATCCAATGTGATATCATCAGGCACTAACATATCATCTGCCCTTCACTAATGTATCATTACAGCGAACATACCGCTTGTTCCGAACACTCGGTCTTCGTTTCCTTTGTGTTGTCAACCACAACAACCAAGTCGTTGGCATCATAACTCGTGTAGACTTGCTTCCAGAATCATTATCCGATTCTATCATGAGAGGAAGAAACGCCCACATGTCATCTGGAGTTGGATTTTCTTGAGTTTGGTCAGGTTTGGTGTAGATGCTTGATATAAAAAGAGTGTATATGTGAAAAAGAGTAGGTTCATGTTTAATTGGGGATCAAAAGAATAGTGATTATAATGTGAATAAAAGCCCCTAGAACATATTTTCACAACACCCCTATATTGCTCAACACATCCCTAATACCTTTCACTCTGTCCTCTGCCTTTTCTTGGCAGATTCGGTTAAACGAGAGACAAGGCTTTCTCTCGATCCATCAATATCAAGTTCCTCATCAGCTATCGTAGCCTCTTCCTCAATTCACTAACGGAAAGATTGCCGTATTCACCAAAGTATCATTCCTCTTTGACATTTCTTTCATTAGCTCAATCAATAGTCCCGGCGACTCACTAAGTTTCTCTTGTGTCGCTGAGTTGAGCAAGTCAGCTGATCGAAATACAAAATATGACATGGCAGCTTCTTTGAGAAGCGAGCACGTCTTTGATTCAGCAAATATTAGAGAGTCCGTAACATTTTTAGCAGTGATGACTAAGTTTCGAACTAATTCTGTTTCGATTGCCAACTTCAAAGGAATAACACCAAACTTATCAGCAGCTTCAATTATTTTCATACCATTCTTTCTTATTGTGTCTATATCAGGTAATTCCCCTGCATAAATAAACCGAAGTACAATGCGGAATATTATATCAGGTCTAACATTCTCAATTTGTATCATCTCCCCTTCTTTACTGTCCTTACAAAACTCAAATAGAATTGGTGAATTCGGTTTTAGGATACACTTATGTGCTGTAATTATCTGACGTTTGACTTTGAATTGAGCGTCTGCGCTCACCTCATCATCAAGAATCATCAACATGTTTTTTGCAAGAAGGTTTGGGGGTGCAACAAGTGAATCTGGCTGTATTTGGATATGAGCATCCACATGCAATGCACCTTCAGCTAGAATATTTTTCTCTTTGTTGAGTATATCCGACCTTTTGATCATATCATATCCTCGACCCATTGCACTTAAACGTTACTAGATTCATCGTTCTATCGGTGTATATATTCCCATTTGCATCCCTCACAATTAAGGTAGCACTAGCAGAAACATCTTTCCCTGCATTCATATTGTAGAGAGACATTCGTACATTGTCTTCTGGGCTATCGAAGTTACCACGCGGATAAAGGGACAATCTCCATTTATGTCCATGACACGCCAATATAATATGATACTTGTATTTATTATGCAGCCAATCAATGCAGTCAGAAAATTATGAGATTCATCAATATTACTTAGCAACAGTCAATGACCTCATCAACAGGATTAGATTATTGTATGTAATTCCTACCTTATATATTGCGTATATACCACTATTGGAATACACACAACAGTCTTTCATTTGGTGGTGCTCCGCGGAGCATACATAAAAATAAAGGATACCCTGAATTATTGTTCGCGAGATGAGTATTATGGTATTGTTAGTATAGAGTAGTGATTGGCAATAGATTCAATATGTTGGACGCCCGCAAAGCAGCATTAGAAGAGGCAGCATCAGTACTACGTGCTGTCTCAACCAACGGCGGCGTCGGCGATAGTACAGAGGCGGCTGAGAATGGCGATACTACAAACAACAATACATCTTCTCCAACAAAAAATATTGCAGAAAGTACTGACAGCCCTTCTAAAACGATATCAAGTACTGATACTGATGCAGTAGTAGATAACAAACCAAAGTCTAGAAGTGATGTATTGGCTGCAGCAAAACGTCGTGTCGAGGAGAGGAAACGAGCTAAATTGCTCGAAGGTGATAAAAAACCAGCTGCTCTCCCAACTAACAATACATCTCAAAGCAATACTACACAGTCACAACAACAAACTATTAATGCAACAAATCAAATGGATTGGTTTAATCTACTATCAGTAGTTACCAATCCAACATCAGGACATCAATATGATTTACCAACATCACCAAATAACAACTCGGCACATAACAAAAGTTACTCACAACGAGGATTATCATCACATGGCAATCCTATATCATTAGATCATGTCGGATCAGACGGTACACAAAGTGGATCATCTGCAGATATAAATGACACGTCAACAGTAGCAGGTATGTTAAACGCTGCAGGATTATCAGAATGGGCAGCATATGCCAATACATCATCAAATCAGGTAGCGTCCAGTGTTGATAATGTCACTGGTTGGTTTGATCATTACTCACGTAAGTATTTAGGTACGGTGGCTGGTATTGATAGTGGATCGATTGGTATGAGTATATTATCAGGTGCAGATGAGGATATATCAGATGGTGATGCAGCAGGAGGTGGGGGTATGGTGGGTGCCATGACATCACATAATCGTAATAACAGTTACACACATCCAAGTATGATTATGGAATACGAGCCCGAAGAAGAAGAACCTACATCCCAATTGGAGGAATTACCACCCGAGTTACAGAATTTGGATTTGGCAAGTGTTGACAAGTTAATGCAAAGTTGTGGACAGCTGGGTATGAGATTTGAAGATCGTGGTGGTGGTTTTACTGCAATGAGAGAACGTAGTAAACGACGAAAGGAAAAATTATTACTACAGGGTAGTAATGAAAATGGAGAAGAAGAAGAGGAAAAGAAGAATATGACAACAATAAAACATGACGAGTATACAATGGAAAACTCACCAACAATGGCCACAGTTATGCAACAAGTTCCTGAAATATTCTTCTCGCCATACTTTGACTTGACTGATCCAAGTTCGTTTGAATCATTACTAGTTATTAGTGATGAGGAAGTTGCACAAATACGCGAAAAGGAGGCAAAGTTACATGCTCTTGCTGATCAAAAGGTTAAGGAAGCCGAGGCAGTTGCTGATCTTGATGCCAAGAATGAGAATGTTGTGCCTCGAGTTCCCACTGCACATACTCAAGATGAAAAAGTAGAAGAATCAGAAGTGGCAAGTGGTGCAACTAAAGGTGGCACATCACTAACCAAGGATGCAAAGACAACAGCAACACCCACAGATGGGAATGTTATTACATTACGTAAACCTGAAACATTCACATCACACTTGGACGCGATTGAATTAGTATTATTAGATCAAGTACGATCCAAGTCGGAACGGTTCTTTCGAGAGACTAATCGATTTTCAGAATTACAATCATTAGTTACCAATAGTGTAGATGAGGTACGTGAATTACGAACTGAGATACACTCGATACGTGAACGGTGTGTGACAAATGTTGAGATTGTACCAATTATGGATGATAGTCGGAAGGATTTACGTTCTATATCAAAAGTATTGGAGGCTGTGGAAGATGTGGTTAATTGCAAGGCTAGTATTGCAAGTTTAATGGGTGCTGGAGATCACTTGGGTGCTATTGAAGCAATCACCTTGGCAAGATCTTTATTGTCTGATTCTCCCGATCAACAGGATGATGATGACGAAGAAGACGATGATGATGCCGAAGGTGATATTAAACGATCAGCTTCATCCTCGTCACATCCACAACATCAAAATCACTTATCTCTGGGCAAACTTAAAGCACTATCCAAAGTTGGAGAACAACTCAACGAGTATGAAAAGCTAGTGGTACAAAACTTAACAGATGAATTAGTCGAGACATTCCTCTCGTGGGGCACTGACAGTAATATTGATTATCGTGCACCTCCCAGAATATCATTAACTACAGACAAACGGGCAAAGATTCGAGGTGTTGTCCAATCATTACGTGTTTGTGGTAAATTGTCGGGTGCTGGGGTGGCTTATCGAAAGAAATTGTGTGAATTAATCAGTGTTACTGTGAGGGCAATTGTCACAGAGTGTGTTAAAGATTCAGCCAAAACCTCCACTAGTGCTAGTAATGGTAGTGGTAAAGCCCCTCCTCCGAAAGGAACAATGTCTGGGGTGGCAAACATGTCGCTTGAACAGTTCTTTGACTGTCTTAACATGCTTTTTGAACAAGTCCTTGGATTATTATGGGGTGCCTTTGCTGTGAATAAATTCTGTATTGATGAGGGGTTCATATTGGATGATAATATACAGAAAACAACATCCAACAATGAGCACACACCGTCGGCCACTGCTGCAGCACTCGCTGCCGCCGCTGACTTATCTGAAAAGTCAGTTTCAGAACTATTAAGGCTAAGAAGGGAAGCACATTCCCTTATGTCCTTTGATGGAATGCGAACGTTGTGGGATACAAGTCTAACATTCACACATCAGCTCGAAAAGTTCTCGGGTAGAAAGGCATATGGATTACGCAGTACATTACTTGCCCAGGCTAAGAGTTTTGTGGAAAGGAAACATGAGTCCAATATGTCAGCTTTAGTTGCGGCACTAGACAGTGAAAGATGGGTACAATGTAATGTATCTGCTGAAAGGCAAGCAGCATTAACACGCTTGTGTTCAGGAAGAGCTGCATTCTCATCTAGAAAGACGACAACTGGAACAGAAACAGTTATGAGTCCAGGGCCTTCGGCTGGAAGCAAGATGACTGACGCTGAAGTTGAGGGCATTCGATACAAGGTAGTTTGGTCTTGTCTCCTCCTTCTTGAAATGGTTATGGATGATGTCGCATGTGCGGCACACTTTCAAACACTAGCAACAAATGTTGTTGGAAAGGTCGCCGAGTTACTCCGATTGTTCAATACTCGATCTACACACCTTGTTCTTGGGGCTGGTGCCATACACAGTGCAGCAAGGTTGAAGAGTATCAATGCCAAGCACCTTGCAATTGTCACACAGTGCATTGCACTCGTGCTGACAATACTTCCCCATATTCGAGCGGCGCTAATGGCACAACTACCAACGAAGCAACATTCGCTACTGTACGATCTTGACAAAATCAAGTCTGATTATCATGAACATTCAGAGAAGATTCTAAACAAGCTAGTCAGTATTATTGGAGGAATCGTTGAGCATTCACTGGCACCAAGAATAGCCAACGCTGATTTTGATGAACAAGCGAAGAAAGCATCGATATCAGATGACCCTAATGCTCCCGTTGATTGTTGCCAGTTTATTGACAATGTTATGACAAATACAAAGAAGATGCATCAGGTATTACTCATAATGTTTCCGGCAGAACTATTGAGGGATGTCTTCTCCCGAATATTTGCCTACCTCGATCACAAAGTTCCATCTTTATTCAAAGCCGCATCAACTTCAGAAAAGTTCTCAATGCCCACTACAGATCAAGGCAAACTACAAATGATTAAGGAAGTTGAGTACATGGCAAAGACGCTGAACAGTCTCGGTGGAGTTCAGGCTTGGACGTTTACTGCAACAAAGGTACTAGAACAGGAGTTAGAGATTGTTAGAGATACGGTAGAAGATGAAGAAGAGCCACAGCCAATAGTGCCAACAGAAAGTGAAACAGGTGAACCATCTGTCAAGCCTGAAGAAGAAGAACCTGCCATGAAGGATATAGCCGAAGCAGATAATCAAGAAGTTAACTCTGTACCTCCCGAAAGCGAGGCTCTTCCAATAAAGGATGATACTCCTGCCGTTGAAAATGAGACTCCTTCAGCAGAAGCCGATACTCCCGACATTGAAAGCAAGGTAGAGGTAGAGGCCGAGGAACCAACTTCAAATCAGGGAGATGTAGCTGAAGTTTCCGATAATGAGCCTTCAGAGGTCAAAGTGGCGGAAGACTAGTCAAGTTCTAACGAATGACTGTTAAATAGCTAGTTTATTTCTGATTAAGACCACCCGTCAATCGTCTCAAGTACTCTAATAGAAGAATTGATTTCTTCTACTTTGTTGTAATGTGCCAATGAAAACCGAACAACTTCCACATCACGTTCAATACCCAACTCATTCCAAAGTCTTGGCGTTGAAAGAAACTTGCCAGCTCTAAACACTATACCTCGTTCTCGGCAGTGATCTACAATCGTTTGTGAGTTAATGTTTTCATGAATAAAGCATACTATCGGAATCTTTTGAAGGTCAGTCTTATCCTCATCATAAGATGAGTTAACTTTCATTTGGCTAGGGTCTTGTATTATACGAACACGAACACATGTTTGTAAGTATCCTAGAAGATGATCTAGTAATCTGTTCTCTACACGCTGAATGCATATTCGTGCAATGTGTGAGATCAGAGGTGTATCAGTATTGCGAGAATGATCAGAAGATTCAGCAGTGATTTGATTACTCGTTTGACGAGAGGACATTTCCAAAGCCTTGACACTAATCAGATCAAAGTATTCCTTAACTGCCCTCGCACCACAACAGGCCTCGTAGTTCATTGTGCCCGGCTCCAATGATTTTGAAAGATCTTCATTTGATAAACAATTGTGTTCCGCTTCCTCAGTACAATTGAGTTGTATCATATTCTCTCGTTTGCCAACAATGCAGCCTAAATGAGGGCCAAACAATTTATGCAGTGACACGACATACCAATCTGGCCTTCCCAAAGTAATAGCGTTACAAGATAGCAAATGTGGTGACGCCGCTACCCCATCAACAACTACTTGTCCTTTACCGTTTGTCACATTGTGCACTAGCTTGCAGATAGAAGGTATGTCACGCTCCACACCGAGTACATTAGAAACATGAGGTACAGCTACAACTCTCGTGCGTTCAGTGACGAGATTAGATAGAATGCATGATTCATGTATTTCATCTTCAGAAGCAGTAACAGTCCACCATTTCACCGTTGCTCCGGTAGCCTTGGCAAGCGTAAGCCATGGTGTAACATTGGCAAGATGATTCTCAGAGGATATTATAATCTCATCTCCTTTTGAGATGATGCTACTCATCTTTCGCGCTAACAAGTCAAGTAAGGATGATGCATTCAGCCCCATTACAACCAATTCATTAGTACTGCTCATATCTTGACAATTATGGTTTGTTAACAGTGTCAAGAGAGCCTTCCGCGCCTCCTTTTGTTGTTTAGAACCGACAACAGATCGATCTCTGTTAGACATAGAAGCTATGACAGCATTTGACACTACGCGAGGTACTTGGGATCCCCCAGACGATTCGAAAAAGACAGGTATGTCCTCTGTAGATGTTTTGGTAAAGTAAGGAAACTGAGACCTTGCAAATGATACGAACGCATCTTGATCAAATCTATTTGTCCACTCACATTCTACAGTATTCTCTTGGGTGGCTAAACTTGTCTCTTTTAAAACTTCTATGGGTGATGTAGAGGTCGACTTTCTCTCTAGAGACTCTTCTTCTTTCAATGCCCTCTTTTCAAATAAAGCCCATCGTATTCTATTTATTATTGCTGCCTTGGATGGTACAATAAGATTGTCATTTGAGCTTTCACTCTCCTCCTCTTTTCCTATATCAGTAGTATGAACACAGTTCCAACCACCACAGTTACGAGGCTCATTCTCCTCCTTTGAGGTACCCAAATTCGGTAATACCCACATACGAAGAAGATCTGATATAACCTCGTCATGTAATGCCTCGGCGTGTGGTAAACCTGTAGCTGTATCTTGAGAAGGTGGAGCATTCACCTCTAACAGATATGCCACTGGCTTACGACAACCACTATCCTCTGCATCAGAAGATAGAACAAAGTCTAACCCCAAGTATTCAAATCCACCATTAGCCTCACCTCCTTTTATAAATGGTCCAAACGACTTCGCTAATTTTGCAACAGATGCTGATATTGATGGGAAGTAATCACCTAGTGGAAGTTCAGCACTACTGTTGCGATTCTTGAGATTTTCTCCATTATCAGAAGAAGACGGCGGCACTGTTTTCAAGTCTACACAAATCTCTCCGGCAAACTTGTGCAAGTCGTGACTATTCGCACAGCAATTTGTAATATGTACTGATGGTTCAAATTTCATCTTCTTCTTATCATTGCCTTCACCATCATCTTCTCCATTGGAGAATAATTCATTGGCTACATGTAAAAATGCTTTCCGATGAACATATGCTTTTCCGTCAAAGGTTATTAATGCATAGACACGAACATGACACTTCCTTCGATTGTATAATGTTGGTGGCCAGGCATATCGTTGTGCAATGTATCGATGTGTTGGGTGTAGTATGGATGTGGTGCTGCTGCTTGAAGATTGTTGAGTATTGACAGTATCATCTTCATCATAAGTTAGAAAGTCATGAACATTTGATTCATCAACAATCCATATACCACCCGCCCCATTACTCATTGCATCTTTAATTACCCACAAGTTAGATGGTGCAGGTGGCGGAGGTGGTTGTGATGATTTAGAATTGGGTATGATCCGTGGTAGTAAATCTTCATACTGATATCTCTGTGTAAGATCATCACAACATTCACTCTTCT
>Ga0075439_14946_pt1 | contig 26688 bp, 25 predicted proteins | sample MintriSingleCell_FD_74264 | JGI IMG/M metagenome (GOLD analysis project Ga0075439, IMG submission 74264) | Marine eukaryotic communities from Monterey Bay, USA to study complex ecological interactions - Minidiscus trioculatus JGI Plate_4_G5... | ecosystem: Environmental > Aquatic > Marine >... | reverse complement strand
TATTTAGTGCGACATCGACACGTCGTCCGGTATTATACACACCCGATGAACTACTATCACATCGTATAACATCGATATGTCAACTAAATAACAACAATGGTAATACAATAGCAGTCGGAGACACGATAGGTGATGTACACTTACTCGATATGCGTAAGATGCATTCAGGTAAACCATCCCATCGTAGCCGATACAGTAACAATAACACTTCATCATCCAAACACAAGGCCAAGGAAGAGATTGGATTAGGACGACTAGTCGGCCCGGGTGGGTCAATTAAACAATTATATGTCCATCCTACATTACCTATAATATCATGTGTTGGATTAGATCGTAAGATTTGGACATATGATGTAAATAGGCATAAGATGATTGATTGTATCTATTTGAAACAACGATTGAATTGTATGTTAGTTTGTGATGATGAGAGTTGGAATGTTACGAATGACGAGGATGAGATTGACGAAGAGGAGAATGGAGGTATGCATGATTTGGAGGTTGAGGATGAAGTTGAAGATTATGTCAATTCGGACGACGAAGATGATGAAGAAGGGGAGGTTGATAATGGTCAAGTTGCAAAGAAGGAAGCGAGTAAGAGTAGTAGCGGCGGCGGCAGTAGCAGTGACAGTAGTTCAGGAGAGGACGAGACTGAATCAGAGTCTAGTGGTGAAGAAGAAGAGGAGGAGGAGGTAGTGAGTAAGAAGAGACGAACAAAGTAGATACTACATCAGTAGTTGCCTGGGCAAATGGTGTCTAAAACCGTTTTTTAAATCTAAACTAACATTCAAAAACAAACTTATACTTCTGCACTTCCTCTTCCCATCTCGTTTTCTACACATAATACTTCATTTCCTTATAATTTGAGATCAACTAAACATGGTGGACAGTGCCAAGAGACAGATGAAACTACACCCCCAACATCTCTTAGTCATTAATCTTCCACAATGTAAACAAACCATCAAATAATAAGCTACCATGATTAGGCTGGAGGACCAAGGCGCTTAAGCTCTCACCGAAATTGTTCAAGTTGGTGTTGCCAACATTGTCCAACTGACATTTGACTTTAAAAGTCTCCATCGGAAAGAAGATTGCCACCAACATCCTTGTAAAACTTCACAAATGCACCAGGTTGGGGAACAGAATTCTAGCTTTCGTATGCCAATAATCCGTACTCTTCGTGAACATCCGTATTGGGGAACCTCTTCATTCAGCGAGTAACTCGTGCAAGTGTGCAAGATACAGTTATGAGAGTTTCACTTCACTTTCACTCTTCATTACCGACCATACAAACTAACATGATGAACACTACAAGCCGCACCTCTCGCAAATGCTTTGCTCTCGCTAGACAGAGAATAGTCTACAATGATCATAATAATAAGAGATCGAGATGTTTCTCATCCATACTAAATAACAATCAAGTATTTCCCGGCAGTATAACACAAGATAATGAAGAACAAAATTACAAACACTGTCGTGCAAATTACCAAATTGCAATACAACCAACCATATATAGTAATAATGATAACATAATACGTCGGCAATATCATATAACATCACATAATGAAAGATCAGGTGTCGCGGTAGTAATGGGCTTGGGTGCCTTAGCGGCTACTGCAAAAGCTGGGTGAGTTTTTATATAATATTGTTTGTTGTGTATAATATGTTGAACATATATCATATACTCACCTTCTTTGATATATAAACTAGTCAATATGCAGTCGAGGGATATAAAGAATGGCAAGCAGCACGCGAAGCTGAAGAAAAAGAACTAGAAGAGTTTCGAAAAGCAAATCCAGATGCATTTAAAGAAGAAGAAGAAGAAACTGTAAATAAATCACAGGACAGTAGTAGTAGTGAACAATCAACAAAGTCTAAAGAGGAAGATGATGGTAAACGAGAGAATATATTTTCAAAATTCTTTGATATGTCTGTTGGATCTAAGTATTATGAGGGTGGGTTTGAAGATAAGGTAAGTAAGCATATATCAGAAGTGTGAATTATTGAGAAAAGCTGTTTTTGATGGGCATTGGATTACATAAAGCCAAGTTATGAATGTACAACCATATAGCTTTGCGGCATAGCTCTAAATTGTGCATATGATATGGCGTTTACACTCTATCTCATCAAAACAAATACTAACCACTTATATGTATGAATTGACAACTCAATTAGATGACACGGAAGGAGGCAGCTTTAATTCTCGGGGTAAGAGAGTCAAGTGCTGCCAAACGTATTAAGGAGGCACATAGAAAACTGTTAATACTGAACCATCCAGATACTGGGGGGAGTACATTCATTGCTGGGAAGATTAATGAGGCAAAGGAGTTATTATTAAAGGGAAAGAAGTAGATTGGAAGTATTATTTGGCAAATAAACAGACAAATAAACGAATTAAGATCATAATGGACTAACTTGATCATGTAGTAAATATCTGATAAGTAATACGTAGTAGGGGCGGGGACTGGCGGGGACAGTTCGTAGCGTTACAAATTGGTATCTTTTTTGTACTCTTTATGAGAGTCGAGGTTTTGTGGTTTGAAGAAGTGATACAGCTACTTTTTGCTCTATTTGACATTTGATTGGAGTAAGCTGCTTGTTGATACCTAGACCAAGTGGAGTATTATTAGTAAGTGACATTGTGGTATGTCATAAGATGAGGGGTTTTAGGCGGTGGCGCTGCATATGTTAATTCATTTATCTTTCGACAGCGCTTTCGAGATCTTTTTTGGTTTTAGTTAATGATATATTTCGTGATATTATGTTGTTGCGTGGAATGGTTGTTGTTCATTATATTTAACGTTCAATGTGAGAATTCTTAATGTATTTTGAGGTTCGGTAGGCGTGCACTGGCAGCGTGGCGTGGTGTGCATATTGATGTGTGAGGATTGATGTGTATATCGGTGCATGACTTTGTATCAACTATTGGACTCTTAATTTACATTCTCATTCTCACATTGAGTAGTTCCACATCTCATTATTACAACCGGTACTACATAGTATTATACAAACAATGGCATCTACAAATGAAAATGAAAAGTGTGATAACTGCAATGCAACTGAGGTAAAATTGATGAATTGCAGCCGATGTCATCATGCAAAATATTGTAGCAAAGAATGTCAACGGGCCCATTATTCTGAACATAAGATGATTTGCACAGTTATATCTAGTATGAATAAGGATGGTGAAGCGGGTTTGGCCAAAGCTATTAGGTATGAGAGAACAATGGTTGCTTGTGACATATGATATGTTCAAAAAGTACTAACCTCTCTCCTTAAACTTCTGCTTTTCCTCTACTAGGAAGGGAAAGCTAAATGTAGTTACTATGCATTCTACTAGTGCTGGAATTGTTAGTGGTGATGAGGTTCCTGATGGTGTGCCGTCAAAGTTTCATCTTATAGGAGAGGCTATGAATACGTTGATGAGTTATTCAGAAGAGAAAAGTATGTTCGGTGAGGCAAAGTACAAAGAGTTATATGATGAGTTAGTATCAAATGAAAAGGAATGGCTAGAGTTCTTTGCCCACCCGATGAATGTAGAGCATACTGGGCAAACGTCATTGGTACTTGAAGAATTATCAAGGGTTTACTCTGGAAGGAAAAGTTGGGAGGAATTCGGTTTAGTATCAGAACTGCTAGACAAGGTAATGCATATTCTCAAACAACTGGTCGAGGCACCTGGTGTAGACGAGGGGCACAAGCGTGCTTATGAAAAAACTGATCATCGTATAAACATGCTCCACATGGAGATGAAAAGGGATATGGGTGTAGTTGATATTGAGTCGGTTCATCTGCTGAAGAAGCTGGTAAATCATGAGTCAAAGTATAACTTAGGATCGGGGATTGATCAATTCAATGCTGACCAAATCTATCTCAACACGTGGATCATGCACAAAGTAGCAATGGAAAAACGGGGGTATAAAAATGTCAGTATAAATATCAATGAAGTGGCTGATGAGTATCTTCTTGAACAGCTTACATTTACCAAAGAGATGATGGATAAACACCCTGAGCACAAAGCTAGTGATGAGCAGCATAGGAAGGGACTGCTCTCGTTCGGTTTGACTGAAGCCGACCTTGCAAAGGAAGAAAAGGTTAAGGAGAATTATCGACTTCTTTTCTGTGCATGCTGCAACAAACAAGAGTCTGTATGTGGTGAACACAAGAAGTGTGGCTGTGGATTAGTAGTATATTGCAACAGAGCTTGCCAGCGTGCTCACTTCAAGAAGCACAAGAAATCTTGTACCAAGGTGAAGAAATAGTTAATGAGATCAGAGATTGGGCATCGGGTTGACTGGGTATGAAAGCTAAACTTTTAGTTAGATATGCATAATTGTGTATGATTCACCAGTGCTTTAAGTTATGACCTTTACTAATAATACATATAATGCACTTGTCAGAGAAGACAATCGTACCCCGTCAGCTCCAACCTCTGAAACATCTAGACCTCTCTTATCTTTCAGTCAAACACAAACGATAGACCATGCTTCAAATGCTTCTTCATATACCCATTAACACTACCGCATGTTTCAATCTCTTTCAAGTTCCAACCCAACTCCTTACATACCAATACTAAATCATCCGTAATTATAAACTTCTTTCTTGTGTGTTCGTTAACAAAACTTTGAATGACGTGACACATGATGTGAGCAGTTAATGGTTAATAGACAAAGGTCAAACGAGTAGACTGACATTTGCAACAAAATATACTCACCTTAACATTGCATTAACAACCTTAACCATCATCCTCGGAACAGGATACAATACCATCTTCTCAAGTGTTTCGGGATAATTTGGTTCAAATGTTGCATATAACTTCTTAAGTACACCCGGCTGTAATCCCTGCTTAATACTAACTCCCGACAAATCCACAAATTGGGATGTCTTCGGTGATCGAGGATCAGGTTGTTTCGATAATAATGTTTCAGTATAAACAACAAATGCCTTGACTACATCAGTTTGTATCGACTCTGATTCTGCTCCCATTTCTTGTAATTTACTAAAGTCAATATATACCACCGGTGCCTTTTTCGTTGAATCTACTACATCTCCATCTCCATCAACAATATGATTAGCTACATCGATTTCACTTACAGCATGTACCCTCAATAACTTTTGTAAACTAGCATCTGTCAAATCGATTGGGAAGAACGTATTCCGCCACGCCTCATGTGCCTGTATCATTTGCATTGCCTCCGGTACATTACCATTCCGTGCTGATAGGAATCGACTCCATGAATGTACACGACTATCCCACATATACCGCTCCATTGATATTACAAGGGGATTTGTTTTTGATTGGAGTGTTTTAATTTCACGTATTTTGGATAATAATTGTGTGTATGCCTCTCCTTGTTTGGTAGAGATGACTCGTCCTTTGAGCTCTCTCTTTACTTTCTCATCTTCATCATCCTTATTATCCCCACCCTTTCCTTCTTTAGTAGGACTATCCAAATTAATCATATCCAATCCCTCTGTAACATTCTTTAATTCATCATCTTTAAAATCGGGTGGAAATCTTCTATATCCTTCTCCGTTAATGGCAACTATGTAATCACCTACTTTTACTCCAGCGGACTTTGCCAAGGTTGGTCCATCAAGCATTCCGCCTACGGAGGCATATCCTGGTAGAAACATTTCATTTGTCAATCCTTTATTGTTTATGTATATAGAAATATGATGCATGTATGAGATGGTATAAGGTGAATGCATTATATACATAAAGAAGATATAAAGTTAAAACTAAAAACGATATGACATACCATTATCATGATTGCATAACTTAACACCCAAGGATGCAGATGGGTCAGATTCAAATGATATAGATAATATAGATGGTTCTTCTAAGCTTAATCCCTCAAATAATGGCGATTGATTCTTAGGGCTTGTCATTATGATGATGTACCTCTCTAATTGGTATTATGGTAAGATAGAAGCAAATATGGGCGTTGTCCGGCGTTGTTGTTATATTTTATATGTATTTTTTGTTGATATGTGGATTTCTGGATAGATAGACCGACTTTAAGGATTCTAGGATGAATAATGTAATGTTCCCCGAGTATCAATGATGTTGTTGCGGTTATTTGTTAGCAATACTACTACATCAACATGGCTATCAGTAAGATATGTATCTTTTTTGGTATCCTTCAACAGACAGCAATTCTAGGACTTTAGGAATGTGCTGCTGCTTTTGCTATTCCTTACTTTAGCGGAACTGAGAGCCAGGCCAGTATATATAAGAGAGGAGTTGAATAGAATACACGATGGTTCGTCGACGAATAGCATTTGTATGCACGGCAGTTGAAATCGTTATCTTTGGCCTGTTGTTTAGTTGTTGTTGTTGCAATGACGCTGTGCTAGCTTTCTCTACTACATCGCCTCCTTTTCTCTGCATCACAGCAACCAACAACAAGGACATTCTACCACTAAACTATATGAACAACCAGCTAATATTCGAAACCTACTTGGTCCAATATCTCCATCGACGCTTGAGGTGAGTTACATGAATATATCTTGCTCATATCATATATATTATCTTATCTCTCTTTATTTTTCCTTAGCAATACAACTTACCACCCTCTGAATTAACAAATGGTTGGAGTGCACAAATAATTACAAAACAAGCATCAAAACTAATGTCCAAATCGAGTGAGATTGGTAACCAAGAGATATTAGGGAAGCAAACTGTTGACGTGCAATTAGTACCCAAGAATGATATAGATCACTATGTTGATACATTCAAAGTTGATATTAATATACCAAATTTAGATACGCCAGTAGGATTGGGTATTGAATTATTAGAAGTACAAGGCGGAAGAGATGATGGATTGGGTATAACGATTATTACTGGATTGGTAAATGGTGGTAATACCGATTTATCAATGCAACAACAAGTAGGAGAAGATGTTGAACGAATAATGTATGGTGATTCAATATCAAAAGCTGAACTTGTTATTAAACGTCAATCAATAGAAGATGTTACCAGTATACAAACTGAATGTTTGGGATATGATTCTACTGTCGAGGCATTAGTTGATATGTTATCTACACTCAATTCAAACAGCAATAATAGAGATATACAAGAAGCATCGGTTATACTAACAATCAAACGGTTAAGACGTCGACCAATCATTAAATGTCAAGTACAATATCCACCATGGGAAGATAAGTCGCCTGAAACAATCAACTTACAACCAGGAGAGAATCTACGATTAGCAATGCTACAACGTAATGTTGCATTAAATGATCCATTGGCACAACGATATGATGGTAAATCAACCGGTTCTGGTAATTGCGGCGGATCGGCAATGTGTCGTACGTGTGCTGTATCAGTTATTCGTGGATCAGAATTGCTAAGTGAACCAAAGGTTAATGAAAAGAAGATTATACAAGAAACCAAGAATGTAAGTAGAATGAGATTAAGTTGTAAGACATTTGTTGGTAGAGGAATGAAGGAGGGTGAGCTGGTTATACAGGTTAATCCTAGACAATGGTGATATCTCGGCTTGGTGAGGAGAAGAAGATATATGAATAAGCAACCCTCTAACATCGACCATCGAGCTCAAGTTTTGATAGTAACACCAGTCATTTCAGCTTGGTGAGGAGAAGAAGAAGAGTACTTTAAACTTTAGCTCCTCAAAGCCCAAGCAATAGCCATATAGCCTTACATGTTCAATGTGTCAGCTAGAGGACAAAAAAAAACATCATAATCTACGACTACAATACGACAACACACCACTCACAATATAGTCCCATCAGACAAATGCAAATCACATTATTTCTTCGCCGGTATCTTTTTTGGCACAGCTATTTACTGCCTCGAGTGGCTTGCTTGAGCTCATAAATTGAACTGGCACCTACTACAAAACTTATTCTAGCAATAATAGCCACGCCTAGTATTAGTATGTATATCTCCATGAAAACTGCTCTCGCTGTACTGGCAACTGTAGCCAGCGTCTCTGGTGAGTGAAATTGAAATGGAATACTTATATTCCTTTGCCTTTGTCTATTATGCCATTGATATTATATGATAGAAATCGAACCAGTGCAATAGTGCCTTTGATTTTTTGACTGCTGTGGTAATTGCAATGAGTTTATTGTGGGTGTTTGTATTGCAATAGTATATTGGTTTGGTATCTTTCTAACTCATAATATCTCTCATTCTTCCCTCTCTCTCTTACTCTTGTCTCTATCTCTCACCTATCTTGTGTGCAGCCGCGGAACATTCAAGTTTGAGGAAGATGGAATCACCATTTCAAAGTGGATCTTCTTCATCATCTGAGTCATCATCTGGTGACACTTGTATTCAAGAGAATGAAGTATGCCAAACTTTTTCCATTGATGCTTGTGCATTTCAATGTTGTGAAGAGTTCTTGGACCCCGCTGAGGGTGATTGTAACTTCAGTAATGCTATTCCATTCTTAGCTGATGACAGATGCAAGAAGTTGTGTGCCACGGATATCAACCTTGGCTGTCTTTCGGAAGGTGTTAATTTAGGATTCACTCACATTGCTGTTGGTCAAACAGTTTGTGGCACATCATCATCTAAGTTATCTATTGTTTCTTTTGCACCTCCAGAGGGGGACCAAGACAACTTCTTGCTAGAGATCCCCGATGATAGCAGCTCTAGTGCTGACGAAGATGGAATGGTAACTGTTTCATTTGAACTTACTACTACCTTTCCAGTCTTTCAGTTTAATTTTCGTGATTACTTAACTGGCTTTGACATTACAACCTGTGATGGTACTGATGACACATCTTCCAAGCTGACCTACAGGTTCTTTTTGATCCAACTTTTGATACTTCTACATTGGAAGGGGCTCCCTTTGAAGTGAAGAGGTCATACAAGTTACTTCCAGGTCAGTATGAAGTTAAAGTCGGTTTGGTTGGGGGAGGCTTTGAGTGTGACTCAGGGAATAAAGCTGAGTATACTCTCTCGGTCAGTGAAGGACCTCTTGATGGAGTTCAAGTATATGAAGGAATTGGTCTGAACCCATTTGATATATTTGATTTAGATGGCAATTGTATAGATTTGTTTGGTGATCCCTGCCCTGAGGAGGAGAACTAATTGTTGCTAGCTTGGTATGGGGGTTTCACGAGCTTTAGGTATGAGACATGTGTGATGAAGAAATCGTGTAAAGAGAAAGAATAAGGGAATAGAGTGATGAAAGTGTATTGACAAAGATTAGTAACATCCTATTTCTACTGTAAAGAAAACAAGTTTAGAGAAACGACTTCGAACTATGTATGTTTTATCTACACACATGTATATCTAATATTAGTATAAGAATGTATAGACGCATATAATAATCGAAGTTCTATACTACATATAATGTTGATCACAATCATTACCCTGTCTTTCTCTTCTTCCCATTGTCAAAAACATCATAACCTTGTGGAGCTCTATCAAATGTGACACGTCTAGTATAAGATTCCCTACGTCTTCGTTTCATATTCTGCCGACGATTATGCTCCTCCTTACACTTCTCACTAACCCTATCCTCCACCTTCTTATAATACGGAAAAGGCATGATAGTATCTTCACCTTCCAATGGTTCAATTGGTATTAAGTAATCCGAACCATATGCTCGTAGGGCATCTAACCGTGCAGTTTCTAATGCAACTAACCTTGACCAGGTTGTTAACTTCACACTTGCCACGGCTAATGCCTGTACTTTCCGTTCTGTAGTTAAATAATCTTTCGATTGTAATAACTGTTGATATTTCAGTAATGATCGGTTTGCTAATATCTTATTTTGTTTACGTTTGGTGTATAGTATTAACTCGAGGCCACGGATGGAATCTAACATGATGCTGCTGCTGCCATTGTTGTTTGTTGAGGAAGAAGTAGCAGGAGTAGCGGTAGTAGTAGTATCCTGATCTTCATTCAATCCTAGCCATGATCCACGTCGTTTTACTTTAAGATCAGTTGTTGTCGATGATGTATTGGTGGCGGTGGTATCAGTACTATAGAATGTACCCGATCTACGACGATCCTTCTTAGTTAAGAGTGTCCCCTCGTTTAGTCTTTGGGGTAACTCCTGAGATAAGATACAGATTGCATGTGCTTCCAATGTCATAGTTCTTAATTCCTGTCGAGAATAATGTAACTTTGATTTCTCTGTTGGTGTTAATGGTGTGTTATTTCTGTGTGTTCGTACTGTACATGTCTCCTTAAATGTAACCTTCTTCTTCTTCATGTTATTATTGACGTTGACAAGAGGAGGTTGTTGTTGAGACTGTTGATGAGGATAGACTGATGATGGGAATGCAGACGGTCGTTGATTAAACTGTGGAGATGGGCTGCATACTATCGATCCCCTGTGTTGTTGATGATGATATGGATGGGATGGATGATGATACACTAGTGACTTTGGCGGAGGTGGTGGTGTCGTGAATCCTTCACATCCTTCACGGCTGCCAAAACGAAATTGAGGAGTAGGAGGAGGACGGGACGAGGATGATGTCGTCCAGCCGCTACCCCATTTCATAATCTGCTGCTGCTGTTCATGTTGTTGACGATTATATTGTTCTCGTGGATATAGTTGATAAGGAGGTGACATTATTTCTATAGTAATTGTATTCGATATTGATTTGCAATGTTGATGTAGTATGTATAGCAAGATGAATTATGTGCTCAGCAGCCCAGGCTCAAAGCATTATATGCATCTTGCCGCGTTCGTTTAAATCCCGGAGTGTATAATGTCGTGGAGTTGATCTTCTATCTAGAGTTCCAATACAATCCTTTGGCACGAGCCTCTCTGTCTCTAAATTCTTGATCTTGCATTGATATTTACATGAGTAGGCGGAGTGCTCTATGCTGCAATGCCCCAAGACACACGTACCAATATTACCGATAGAAACTCTCATCTCTAATGTCAATGTGAATGCAATGGTATAATGGTGACCATATCATTTGGGATATCCTCTTTGGTAGTATAGCAATCATGTAATTGTAATCATATCGTACAAATCATATTTTTTTAAATGTGAATTGTAGTTGTTGTAGTATGTAGACCGTGATTAATCTTTCACCATTGGATACTTTTTGACTCAACTGATCATCACAGCCTATAGGGCGGGGGGTGGTACTTCTCTTACTAGTAGCGGCCGCTAATTCCACTAACTTCTATCGTACTTGCTTGAAAAGAGGCCCTTCTAGGCTTGTTGATATAGTGGGCAGGTGGGCACGCCCACCTACGGCACAGGTTAAGTAGGGCCCTTTTGGAGCTCAAATGGCAGTAAAATGGCCTATTTACGGGTACAATTAGGGGATATACGGGTACAAAACATGTGCCATTTGACCAAGGTGGGGCCCACGTGGGCGGCGCCCACCTATACCTTGAAATATGCCCCCTATATCAACAAGCCTACACGAGGGAGAAGAAGGAGTTCAAGTAGGCTAAGTTTAATCACCCTCAGTGATAAAATCAGGTACTAAATATACCACTCTATTCATATAATTGTCCACTGCAAAGCAAAGTAAATGTTACCTAGCTCTCCCAAGCACACTAAAACTATGATTGACAATTGACAATAAAATTCTTCCCAGAACCCTAGAATTGTTATTAATCATCACATTGAGTGATGAACACTAGTGTTTGGCAACAATCTTCTCATTCTCTATCCCTCGCCACCCTACCCCCATAATGTACAAACACTTTCCCCCATAGCCTCAACTAATAATTAATAATAATACACACACCATGCTTAATCCAATTTCTAATCCATCAAATATAATATATCTAATGACCACCCTTTTTAATCTGTGCAGGTGCATTCAGTTGATAATTCAACCACCTGTAGGAATAGTCAGCTACCATATATGCTGAGAATACAATCACGGCCGGCTTGAAACCTGGTAATGGATTCTTCCATAAGTTTGTAAATAGTGGATGACGTCTCCATGCGTCTTGTCCGTGAAATGGCATGGTATATTATTTGTTGGTGGTTGTGTAATTTTTTGTGTATGTGTTGTGTGCCGAATATTATGTGTATCTATCTGTTGCGGTGTGGTGTATGGAAGATAAAAAAGACATTGTTAGTCAGTATATCAATGAAATATACAGCATAGAGTATATTGCAAAGAGAAAGGTTTAAAGCAACATCCATATCTACTTTAAAGAAAAGAAAGAACATCAAACACAAAATAGGGTATAAGTTCTCCGCCGACCAAACAAACGATGCCTACCGAAAACAAGCTAACGCTGCATATACCGCTAACAAATTAACTTACCGTGATTTAATTGGGTATATAAACTATTCTATTAGCTCACTACCTAGAGGCAGCAGGGGTTGCTTCTTAGTAGTCTGTGCTCAGTACCTTATAAAATAATCCGTACGATAGTACTTTAGACAATCAGATACGCTATGATTAGTGGTAGTAGTGAGGAGAGAGACGCCCGCCAGCTAAGGCGATGAGTTGAGACCTATGATTAACTGTGTTATACTGCAATATATACGATAGACAGAATGAACCTTTCCTAATTTACATCCAAAACAACCCCGCAAACATGCAGATGATCTGTATTCATTCAACAAATACCAGATCTCTCTCAGAAACTGAATCTCCTCCCTTCCTCTTCTCTACCCTCAATATAGTGACATGCAAACCACTTCTCATCCATATAAATCCTCAAGCATCTGCTGTGTCCGAATCCTAGCCCGATGATCAGCCTGTGCTGGACGTTTCGTACCACTACTCCCCTCTCTTCTTCGACGACGCGGCGGTGGAGGGGCACTCCTACTCCTTGCTGCCGCATACGTTGTGCTGCCATATGCCCCACCACCCGTTGTTGATGATGCCATGGCAGCAGCACCGCCCCCATGACTGTGTCGTTGACGTGCACCTCCTCGACTTGTGGCATGATTCCTATGTCCAGCACCATGACTTGTTGAATAATTTGCCATGTACTGTTGTAAAGGGTCGGGCAACGCAGCAGGTTCAGGCATGTAGGAATTCGTAACCTTGGACGGGTCTCTACCATTCTTAACTGCATTTCTCATATTCTGCCATAGATACTTTTGATCCCCTTTGTCCTGAGCGTTACAATGATTATTATGTGGTGCTGTTGCATTTTCGGTAGTGTTACTCTTGACCTTTCCACCACCCTCATCATTATTACTGTTATCATTTTCTGCTGTAATTTCTGTACATATACCCTTCTCACCCAAATACCAATTCTCACATTCCGATGCTTTCTTATCACAAACATAACAATAACACAAACTACAAAACTTTGCATTTGGATTATCACCCGTTGTTGTTGAAGTGGAATTGGCATTATATCGATAATCTAAACATTCTTTTCGATTATGTGGAAACTTTTGTTCATTCGTTGTTCCCATTATTTCTAATTCCTCATCTGAATCATCATCATTGTTTGATTTGGCGGCAGCAGCTGGTTTACTTGCCGCAGCTTGTTGTTGCTGTTTCTGCTGTTCAGCGCGAATTGCCTCAGCATCTAACAATTCAATGTCTGAATCATCATCATCTTCTTTATCAGTTGATGATGCTAATAAATCAATCTCAGATGTATCATCTTCTTTCTCCTTCTCCTTATTTGACGGAGACATTGATATTTTGGGATTGGAAGTTGTTTCTGCTGTATTATTTTCTCCTCCTTCATCATCCGTGGGTAAATCGTATGCATGATCATCGGATGATGAAACTTTGGGGTTACTACTTATACCATCTGGTGCAGCACCATCATCTTTGGGCTGTGAGGTACTTGTACCGTCATCAACTTTGGCTGAGGGTGAACCATCTCGTTTCTCTGCTATATCAATTTCTATACTACCATTGTTGTTATTGCTACTACCACCTGCAGTAATAGCATTACTTTCACCACTATTAGCGTCATTATTTTTATCATTAGAAGCACCGCCAGCATCTGGTGGGCTGCCAATACAATCGCCATTGGACTTTATTATTTCACCTCCTTCACTCATTCAATTTATTTTGGTTGCACCGAGTTAGTTTTAGTTTTAGTTGATTATATTATACCTCCGATTAGGTCAGGACGACGATTGAATTATTTATATTACAAAGATAATAACTTATAATATGATTGCCACAATAAATAATAGGCCACAGTCTATTCTCTACTAAACAGAGTAAGCAGTGTAAGCTATGTAGAGTAATTAATAATTTTCACTTTCGAGAACTGAAATGCAAGACGACTCACAAGTCCCGCACAACATCTCATGCCGTCCTCTTTACATTCAGAAGGCAGACCCGGCAACTACTTCATATCACTTCTGCTTGCCGGCTTTACTAATCATTCATACTACCTCATCTGGCTATATAGTATACCAATATCAGAAGAAAGGCATCTATACTATCACTATCAATAGTAGCATTCATTCTAAACAAGATGGGCGGATTATCATTCGATTGGAAAGGCAAAGAGTATAACATCATGATGGAGGGAGGGTCTTGTATATTCGACAATGACGTGGAAGAGAAAGCATTCATGCAGTGGAGAGTTACTGATGAAGGTAAGTTTATCCAATAATAGTCAATAAATCTTTGATCCTATGTCTACATAGGGTCGATAATCATATATCTATCGTGTCTCTAACATATTCCTAATAAATACTATTATCCCCTCTAGGTATCAAGTTCTGTGGCGAAGCATGGGAAATAGAGAAATAGAGGCGAAGTTCCAGATGACTGGGACTGGGATGCATCTCAAGATGAAGACACAAAGCTACCAAACTTTAGCAACTTCGATGATTGGGTTGAATCGCATGAAGGCCGACAAGCAATGAGTAATTGGGATGAATCAAAGTGGCCAAAATGTGGCGTTTGTGGTGCACGTTCAAACGACGAGACCGGCATTAGACGTTATTGGGAACCGTGCTGCATGTGCGATGCGTTTATTTGTCATGCTCATAAGGCACAGTACTGTTCATCCAAGTGTCGTGCCGATGGACGTAAGAAGTAAACCGACTGTTGCTTAGTTGATTGATTGAGTACTATTATCTGGACTTGGAAGTACTCATCACTGGATATCAGCTTGGGAAGAGGGGGGTTGCAGTATATACACTCCACCATAAGATAGTAATTCTTGGTCTCAAGACAGATCTACTTCTTATCTCCTTCTAACCAATAGAGATTGACTATTTCATCTATGATTAATCCAACAAATGAAGTGTAAAGTACCCCCGCTGAACCGTCGAGGAAGTGTTCAAAGAAGTGATGCCAACAGGCAGAAGCTTTATTTCTTTCACCTTTTATATGTTCCATTCTACTTCTTTTACTCGATGCAAATGTTGACATATCAGTGATATTACTATTAACATTCTCTTCGTTTTCATTATCATTTTCTACAAAGGAGCCGGAATGATTCAGCAATGAACTTCTTCGTTTAGTACTAATACTACCTTGGTTATCATTAGCATCTAACTTTGATATACTACTCCGTCTTCGAGCAATACTATCACCTCTATCATTTAAAATAGAGCTTCTTCTTCTACTACTATTACCAATTTCAATATCTTCTGCATCAGTTGTATTATTTATTGCATGATGTTCGATATATAACTGTAAACCAATCACATCCTTCTCTAAATGATCTTCTCTATCCCAATGCTCATCTCTTGATTGGATCATATGGATACTAACTAATGCTGCAATGATTGTTGTTTCCAACAACTCAGCTATCTTTTGGTTAGTGAGATGAAATATCGTAGCAAATAATATAGCAGTTATCTCACCGCCGAAGCTTAGCCATGGTGTATTGGCAAAGATATGTATCAACAACATATCAAATAACACAATGATTGAATGTATCAAGTATGCTGAAGGTCCAGGGTTGAGTATAAGTCTAACAGTGCATACAATTGCTGATGAAAAACATCCACATGATGCAATGCGTATCCTTCTTCTCGACCAAGTAGAACAATTCAATGAACATGGGCTAAGATTCGGTTTCGTATATCTTGAACTAGTACTTCCAAAAGTTGCAGCAACTGATGGGTGGTCATCATGAGTGATAGATTGACGGCAAGGTTGTTGTGATGTGTCATCGTGATGATGTGAAGATACAGAAGATACGCTGTTGGTATCCACTAAATTATTTGCAGCAGCCGCGGCGATGGTTGAATTGGATAATAAAAGTACTTCTTTTGATGTTGCTCTAGTGTCATTGCATATGTTTGGTGGTTTGTTAATCATTGGAGATATCACTGAGTAGCAATCAATTAATCATAAATGACAACAATCCCCCCCCCCCGAATAAATTATTAAACGGCAGATATGATATGAGATGAGCATGCAATGGCCATACCTAAGCTCACCAGTACAACGGCACCATTGACCCTTCAATACGATGAAACCAACCTCCTACTATAGTTGTTACAGATGTGCATTTATATCATTCAGTTGCAATCGATTTGTCCAGCGACATCATAATCAATTTGCCCAACAAAGACATCACATCTCCCACACAGATAAATCAAACTTTATGATGGCCAATGAAGGCGATGATTACATTGATAAAAGCAGTAGTAAAGGAGTTTATATCGATTTAGACAGCATAGTAGAAGAAAGTATAGATGTATCATCTTCTGATATATTAAATCCAACAGCTCAACAAGTTGATACTACATACGATGATATGAACATAGAAGAATGGAGATCAAACAATTGGATAGTATTGATCGATGACGAGCCAAGCATTAGACTTGCAATAGGAGATTATCTACATGCTAATGGTTACTCGGTTGTTACTGCATGTGATGGTCCTTTATCATTTCTAGATGTAATGCTTTGGTCATGCTCATATACACTTAGATCGGATGACAATGAAACTCCTCCGTGGATACAAGACGATCGTAATTGGCGTTTACCCAATTGCATCATATCTGATATAAGAATGCCAGGTGGTATTGACGGTGTACAGCTGTTAGAATTGTTACGCCAGTCAGATGTTGATGATGAGAAGGATGAAAAAGATATCAACACTACAAGGAAGAAGAAGAAAAGAGGAAGACGATCAAATAAGTATGATAACAAAGATGACTTTGATCTGCTTGAAGAAATAGGAAAGAGTGATATACAGCAAACAATCAAAACACCGACAGATCAAGCTAAAGAATACATTGATGCAATACGAAGTTGTATACAACACTTCCTTGGCCAAGACAAACTGTCAATTGATGCACAACAGTATCCGAACTCATTATTACAAATCCCTGTTGTGCTATTGACAGCTAAAGCAATGGTATCGGACAGAATAGTTGGGTACAAAGCAGGAGCTTCAGGCTATCTACCAAAGCCATTCAGACCGGAAGAATTACTAGGCATGCTTGATAATCTAATGAGAAAGCAGGAGAGAGAACGACGACAGCAGCAGCAACAACAAAGCAACAGTAATGATAGTCTTGGTGGCACTGGCGATTGGACCCCAGAGGAAGTTGTAGAGATTACAAAAGAGCTTGTGGAAGTCAAGAAACTACTGCAGCGGAGGGGAATTAAACAGCAAAGTAGTGTTGAACATGAGAAAATGGAACAATTACTGCCAGAAGCCTTGTGGATGCTTCGGAATAGTGAAGAGCGTAAGAGAGTCTTCACTAAAGAACATATAAGGTCCATCTTACTTTGTTGCTTTGGTATTGACAAACCTGTAAAGAATAACAGCAGAGATGAAATGATGGGCAAGTTGAAAGAGCAGATTGACAAGTACCCTGAAAGATTGAAAGCATACGAATGAAGCAAGCCTTAACAGTAATTGTAGTCAACTACTTGTTAGTTCCACTTTAAATCGGATCTATCTTGCCAATATGTTTCACTATCCATTTGACAGCCTTCCATTAATTTTTGTAATATCTCCTTTCCTTCCTTTGTGGATGTTAATTTCTCTACCACTCCTTTAGTATCGTCACCAATTGGGTGCATTGCACCCAAATTTGACCGCAATTGTTCGACATTAACAGCACCAGATAGTACTCGAGGTTTAAATGATTGAGCTAATATTGCAGCTAATGCTAATTGATCTGGTTCACAACCAAGTTTCGCTGCTAATTCAATAAGTGTTGGATGCTTCAGTGCTCGACCGTTGGCTAAGCCTTCTTTGATGATGATGTCCAACCCTTCTGCATGAGCTTCTTGCAATGCTTTTGATGGTCGTTGTTCAAGTATGTTATATGTACATTGTACTGAATCAAATAGACGGTGTTGTTCTTCTCCGGACTTGACCTTTATTTGCATTGCTTCTCTAATCAATTCATCTTGATTTGGACCCGATACTGATAAACCGATGGACCATCCGCATTCTTTTCTACACTTATGTAATGCAGCATGTACATCCGTATTTGATAGGATCCCTGATTCAAAGGTTGCTGAATGTACTTGATATAGGTTGAGATATTCACCTATATGCTCTTTTGTCTCTTCCACTTGTTTGAGAAAGTTCTCTAACGAATGATCTTTAACCTCATGAGGGGCACCATCTGCAAGCTCTACTTTCCAATCAGCAACATATGTGTAGCCCCTAAGATTGTACGAAGAATATTAGAAATTGTATTATCGGCTTGTCAAAAAGATTTATCACTCACCATTTACTACTGACATACACATCATTTGGTTTGATATTATTAGATCGGAGGTATTCACCCACAAACTTCTCAGAAAGGCCATACGATCTTGCACAATCTAACCACGGTATATTATCGTCACCGTCTCCATACGTCAGTGATTTGCATTGATTAAACAATTCACTAATAACCAAATTGGCTTGAGACTGCATACCTTCAATAGTCCGCGAGGAAAGGTGATCATTCCGTTGCAGATTAATATAGCCTGGACGGCCCAAGGCAGCCATACCCAATCCTATTCTCATCTTATATACTTATTTATGGCGTTTTACACCCTAATACTCCGTATGTTACTACTGTATAGGATACCGTTTTCATGAGAGTCGAGAGATAAAGGCACGCATGATTGAGCATCTAAATTGGTCTCAAAGATGCAGCTTTGCTATTCTTATTGATCAATTATCTTCTATCTAACATGTGTATAAGCTAGTAGTAAGCTGTATATCTAAAAAAGCACCACGGTTCTAGTGCATCGACTTTTTTCATACAACTTTCAGTGTCTAAATTCATTTCAATTGGATGTATTCTACTATGACGTCTCTGCCATACTATGTCGCCCATGGTCCTACCTCCCAAACACCCAATTCAAATATCCTCGTTGGGATTGACAATATCAATATCCATGTCTTCCGGTAAATCCTCGTAATCATCGAAACTTCCCTCGGAATCGACATCAAGATCATCCCCCATCATTCGGTCTGGAGCTCGCCTATCTCTACCCCTACCACCCCTGTTCCACCGTCCAGAACGCTTGTCACCTTGAATAACGACCCCATTCTCCATACATGCAGCACGTAGAAGCATACCCTCTGCATTCCGAGTGAAGAGGACTCCCATCTTCGCCGCCTTAACTCTCGCCTTCCTCCTGGCCTTTCGTTCGACACTAGCAGGTCCTTCCACACTCAATGTCTTTTCCAATGCATTGATACGTGCCCCCTCACCTAATGACATACCCTCAACTCCTCCGTTGCTAATCAAGTTGGCAACGATATCTTCCATCTCAGTGGTAGTGCAACCAAATACAGTACCCATCTTCTCTAAACTAACAGAGGAGTATGGCTTGAAATACTGAATGATACATCGGTCACGAATCATATCAAAAAGAATGGGAACGTGTGCATGAAGATGAATATCAAGGAGAAGGTCTCGTTGAACGGTACTCTGAAGTAATGCAAGGCATTGACCATACTCTGCTTTCGAGTAATGACGTAACACCTCACGCATGGCAGGTACAAGCTGATACGTTGATGAAGTGGGGGTAAAAGAGAAAAGTGGTCAGTATGTTAACAAAGAGGAGACAAGAGAGACTACCCCACTGTCTATATTACTCACCTCCAATCTTGCCTTGAAAGGACCGTCAATAACTGATCCGTGTAACATATCCCTATTCATCGTTGCCAATCCAAGGATTGAACCATAGACTGCTAAATCCTCGGCACTAATGACGGAATTGAACTGATTTGTCAATTGAGTATCAATTGATGTGAAAATCTTGGCAGATTCCAAGTAACGACCCTCGGCTAGATGAGATAATGCCTGTCCGACACGAAGTTTTTGATGGAACAGTGAATCATCAATATCACCCATGACTGTGTGTTCGGCACGGGAAACAGTGTCACGTACACTCGACCATTCCTCTGTTTGTGTTGAATAAGTATTGAGGGTGATTGATTAAGACAGAGGGTTAGAAAAGATAAATCCCCAACACGGCGAACATTAAACAAAATCAAGCATATGATGTGTTCACTTACTCAAATCCACACTAAGCTCCACCAAGAGCAAACAAACTTGGGTATGCTGATTACCATTGGCACAATATTCCCTATAATATACAAAACAACCAAAACATTAAAGGTTAGATGAATGTGGAGAAAATACAAATAGTATTAATCCAATCTCAAACACAATATCATATAATACACACACCACTCACCTACTCCTAGCAACACGTCTCCACGCCTCACGTAAGTCACCCCTATCCCTATGAAATTCCGCAAGTGCAATTAATGCAGTCCGAATACTATCCTTCATTAACCGTGATTGTGCCGTGGACAATCGTGCCTCTAATGTTTCCAACATTTGTTGCAAAGAAACTTTAGATTGTGTAACAAATCCACCATCATAATCTTGATATTGTTGTATAATATGTTTAGGTGTATGATGACCGGTTGGAGAAGTACTACGAGAATTGGAGGCACGGATGGGTGTGGTACTACTACCACCTTCAGCAGAAGGTGCATGTTGTTCAACATTGAGCATACCGCCACCTCCTTCAACCACGGGTGACCCTGCCGATGGCGGAGGGTCAACAACTGCACCATACTCCTCAAGATAACGACGATGATTACCACATTTCTTCATATGATCAATAGCCAATTCAAATGCTTGTTTGGTAATATCATTGTTGGGAGTTGCTTCATTGTTGTTTGTGGTGGTAGTATGAAAATGATGAGCTAGAAAAAGTAGACGTTGCAAATATGTTTCAGCGTTGGAATTATAACGCGAAATATACGCCTGTAGATCAAAGGGTAACTGCTGCTGCTGTTCATTCATATTAATTGTATGTATTGTATGATGGTGTACCAATGCCCAAGCACGCCTCCTAACTCCAACAAACACTAAATCTTGACAAAAAAAGAAAAGATTGACTCGATGGCGATTTAACGGTATCCAAGGGCACAGTCTCTACTACTCAACTCAACTACTTGCGAGTCCATTGATTGATAATATATCTGCAATAGAGTTATTTAGTTAATTGGGACTGTAAATATACCGAATGAAGGAGCAGAGGGCTAGTATATGTAAAGGATACCATGTAGGATTAGAATGTCTCTTTACTAAAGTACATGTGGAATCCAGGGTTTGTCTTTGATACATCTACACTTGCTTCATATACCGCATCTGCCATCTTACTAGGGCCACACAAGAAGATGCCACAATTGGATTCACTATCCATAGTTTCCTCTCTCACACTTTCAAGTTCCTCCTTCCAATCGGGTCGACCTACTTCGACTTGATGATGTATCTGTTGACCTAAGAGCAAGTCTACATTGGTTCGTTTGTGATGGGCTCGCGTGGCATGATGTAACAGAACTGCACCCAAATCTCTGGCATCATACTTCACTGAAGTAAGAAAGTGTCGTATCTGGAGAAGATTCTTCTTGTCTGCTTCAAATATCTCATCCATGAGATCTGTAAACCACACAAATGAGTCTCTATCCCTAACAGTCCAGTAGAAGTAACATCTTTTCACCTTGCCAGGATCTACCAATAGTTGTTTGAGTACTGAAATCATTGGTGTGATTCCTATGCCTGCCCCGACTAGGACAAGAGTTGTAAAATCTGAGAAACCCTGAGAACTAGCACCGATTGGTCCTTCGACCTTGATTCTCGGAGGGTCTTTGATACCGGTAGGTAGTCTATCATCTGCTTTACTCTGCAAGAGATCGTATACCTTTCCTGTCCAATCTCCAACTTTGCGGAAATGAAATTCAATGTATTCATCTTCTTCACCAGAGGTGAATGTGAAAGGATGCCATTCCGTCTTAGATACGCTTCCCACATTAAGAAAGCCATACATTCCCGACTTGATGTATCCATTGTAATATTTCGGCTTCTTCAATCTCAACTGTACCACATCGCCCTTCTTTATCTCCATCTTTATAACATCTGTAGTTGATAGTGGGGTTTCTCTCCATATCCGTGGTAAAGCATATAAAGCCAGTGGTCCAATTATCCAATATAAACTCTGATATGGTTCGAGCAAGTTTCCCGTGCCATGTATACAAAGGCAAATTAGCATTACCAGAAGCAAATGATGTGTATACCAGAACGAGTTGAAGTGTTTCGTCCTGTTGATTGCAAAACTGTATGCAATAACTAAACATACAACCATAATGATACCAGTTATCCCAGCTCTTGTACTTAGCATGTACCTCCAACGTGCCGAAGGAGATTGTGGTATGTCTCTTGTTGGAAATAAAGCATCAACATCCTCATCATTAGCAATACCCAATCGGTAAAAGTCACACATATGAGCACAAGTATGTGACAGAGCAAATAGCCCAAACACTACCCCGATCAAAATGTGAGCTTCTTGAATACCATCAAATAAAACACAGAAGCGGAGAGGCGTCTTTCTTAGCAGTGTCATGAAGTGTTTACACATGACAAGCAGAACCAAGAAAGCATTTAGATTCAAAGCACTTGCACATCCCCTAGCAACAGTAATGCAAGTACCAAAAACGGCTTGAGCTTCGTCATGATTGGCATATACATACGCCTTGTATGCAAACATACCCACATTTGATCCGATATAAATCAAAATCCAAACTATAGTCACCCAACGGTTTCTCAAGTGTGTAAGTATATAAGGTAACCAACTCTCTTTCTCTTCCTCAATATCTTCTATGTCCCATTCTTGTTGCCTTTCTGAAGATATCATGCTCAGCACCGCTGATCTACGCTTGGATAATTCAATATCATCTTCAAATGCAGTCAATAGATCTGGATGCCTATCAAACAATTGATGGAACTGTTGTTTAGTAATGAATACTTTTTCACCGTTGTCATCTCCCCCTCCAAGATCCCATATTAATGCATCGACTGCTGCTTCTATAACCGATTCGTTAACTTGATCTTCTAACTTGGTATGTGCAGCTGCAGTTAGGAGGAATTGTTGTATATCACATCGATTTAGATGGCCAGTGTTACTTATATCTAATGTGTCAAATGCTACATTGATTGCATTATCATGTCCTGAACTCTTTGCGGCAGATACTATTCTCTTGTAGGCAACTGGGATATATAAGTAAGAAGAATTATGATGAATGAGCAGTATAATAGATATTAGTTGATGCAATTGCAACTCCTACATCCTCATACAAAATCATGATACACATCACATATCATATAACATCAAAGATACAAGATACTTCTTACTTTCCAACTCTTCTGAGCTCATACTACTCGTTGTACTAGCAGCGCTTGTTTCACGACGAAGTCCGTCGTGAAGGCGGCTACCCTCTTCGCCGCTGTCCATTAGGGGTGTAGATAATTGTTCGTCCATGATGCTTTGTTATGAGTGGAGAGGAGAGTGGTGGAGAGCAGTAAGACGTGTGTTGCAAGTCAAGATACTTTTGCTTTGCAAAAAATCTAATTCTCTCATAATAATTTATTGATGATACATAATATGTTATGATGTTGATATACTACTACTCAATTGTTCTAGCCCTTGCGGTATCATCGACAGTTACTGCAGCTGAAGGTAACTTACGGGGTAGTGGCGACAAACTATTTGAGTTTACTGGCGATTGTACAGACGACGACTACGACGATACACCATACTATGTATCTCCTTCTGGAAATAATTGGAACATGGCCAATGGATGGGGTCTCTCACCTAACAAGCCATTCAAATCTATCCAATTTGCAGTAAATAATAAAGCAAAATGTCAAACAATATATGTTATGGAAGGAACATATCGCAACAACAATTATGGAAACTCGAAGAACAATAACGCTAAGATTGTCACCTTGAATAATGTATCGAATCTAAAGATTATAGCCGACCCTGATGCTTCCAATATGCCTCTACTTCAGTTTGATGGTGCCGGGGGTATGTTCGGAGGAAGTGCTTCTAGTCCAATTAGCAACATAGAAATTGCAGGTTTGGAGATTCAAGGGCCAAATGCCGATATTACTTATGAGATGGCCATGGCTGATCGACTTACAAAGAGTTTATACTTTCCTGGAAAAGTCCGCGTTTGTATTGTTTTATCATGAGGTTTCAAATGTTCAATATGAAGTCTCGATGATTGGCTATTCATTTGACCTTCATTAGACATTATGTGATTGCTTTTGTAACCCACTAGTACTAACAGAAGTTACTATCTCCTCTCTTTCGTCTTTGTATATCGTTACAACGCGCATCTTCCAGGAACATTCCCCATGCAAAGCGAGAGGTACTTCTCTGCACTAAAAGCTTTTGGTATTGAATCCAGGCTTTGCCTGTTACCACTCGAGAGACATTCCTATCGAGCAAAGGAGTCAATTTTACACATGGCTTATGAACAAGAGGAGTGGCTCAAATGTTTTGATCCATAAATGGTTTGTATGAAATTGATGAACAGTCTTGAAACTCGATGCACATGCTTGCTATAGATTAAATTTAGAAACAATTGGTTTCTGAAATACCAGCACAATTCAGTACATTCTCATGGTTGCCAACTATTAATTGCCTCCTCAACTTCTTTACACCGTTTCGTCAACGCAATTCTCATCCTTTCACTTCCTAATCTAACATCAGATGATATACAACCATCAATACTTTGCCCAGATGTTGGTAGTTGAGCATCGTGCACCATCAATATACACTCTTCAAGTGCATATAGTTGATGTTCTAATTGTATACCCATTGTAGTCTTACCTAAACTAGGTATGGTACCGCTAACTTCATCGGCATCTAAAGACTTTGCTTTTGATTTCTTTTCTAGCCATTGTTGTATCTCCTCCTCACTTGCTGATGCTTTGTCTAGTGGAGGATATAGTAGTATACCTACATTGGTAACTCCTTCACCGACTGTTCTTGCCATTTCATGTAGGTTGCCAATCCATTGCAGCATCTCCTGTCTTTTCTTGTCATTAATATGTTGCTGTTGCTGTTTGGTTTCGTCATCTTCATTGACAGCAGTATCATCAGATGTTACTATCTTATCAACATGCTCACCAACACATTCACAAGTCTTGAGTACCAAAGTCAACAGATTCTTACTACACTTCATTAAGTTCACAGAAGATCTAGCCACACTCATTTCCTTTTCAGTATACTGTTCTTCATCCATCATTTCTTCTTCCTCTTCATTATTACTATTATCATCACGAGGTCCCAACTCCAATACTTCCTCAAACTCTTCTATACTTTCATTACAGTCTTTAATCCAAACCATTAATTCTCGACGCATTGCAGCACGATTGCCTTTTGGTAATGTATTAGTTAGTTTATCACAAGCTGCCCATACGGCACCGCATTTCTGTGCTCCTGTATTATTACCATCATTTGCTTGTCCTTGACTTAAACCATCTTCAAATGATTTAATTAATGATATAGTTGACGCAATTATTGATCTTGAATATTGTTTAATGTAATGTTTTAATGACCGGGATGAACCATATTGTTTTGAATAGAGAAGTAGTGTACCGGTGCCTATTAGTTCGGCTCCCTTGCGTAGTTCTACTGCTAGATTACTGCCTTCTTGGGTATCAACTTTACCTACGAGTGTATACTTTGTGGATGTTGCATGTATGTATGTGGCTCCATCGTTGAGTAGTTGATATGCTGTCTGTAGGTTCTGCGGCAATGTACGCCAATGTGATATTGGTATTGTTGGTAGTTTTGTTAAAGTAGATGATGATGTTGATATATTCAATGCAGCAACTTTCTCTTCAATGCACTCTTCACTATTTGCGGTATCAGCATCATGAACAGAGGTTTCATCCAACTTTGCAAGTGTATCAGCCAATCGAGTTAGTGATTGCAACACTTGTGCATTCAAGTTTGAGGTATCATCATCGCCGCCGCTGCTGCCGCCACCGCCTGATACTGATGGTGAAGCCATCTTCATCTACTACTATTATTGTTATTTATAGTAGGAATACGATCTCACAGACTTTTCCAATTGCTTGGCTTGGTGGGTATAAGGGGAAATCCGTTCTATCGCGAATAAAAGATATGAGCATTGTGTTAGACAGCTCGCTGATGGCCAAGAGCTATTAGAGACTGCTACCTGCCCCTAGGGTAGTATTAAGATGCAGTTGTATAGGCCACCGTCAGTCTATTACTTGTTGCATATGGTAGCAGCACCAAGCAGACAGCCAAGACTTCAATATTAAAGATTTGTCAAGATCAAAGATCGTAATTTGAGACACATGATATGTGTCGGACATAGTCAGCTCTCCCATCAGTATCGTAAGTAGAACCTAAGTTCAAGACAGACAGTCTTCAGTCATCTCCCCTTTGCTATATCACTATACCTACATTAAACAACATAGCATAACTCTCCTTATTGCAAATAAAATAATAATAATATAAAC